>Ga0213838_1000615_pt1 | contig 23825 bp, 17 predicted proteins | sample SWPATP13_FD_160577 | JGI IMG/M metagenome (GOLD analysis project Ga0213838, IMG submission 160577) | Coastal seawater microbial communities from Marineland, Florida, United States - SWPA TP1 #3 | ecosystem: Environmental > Aquatic > Marine > Coastal | place: USA: Florida | collected 2016-08-06 | reverse complement strand
TGACTCATCTCTAACGAACCTAACCAAGGTCATACGAGTTACAGATACGCCCCCACCCAATAAAGCTGTAACGGTGATTTCTCTAAGAAAATGCAACCAAGACATAAAAAAGGTCTTGCCGCTACTGATCGCCAAACATTATTACAATCCACATAAAACTAACGTAGCCAATCCACCTGACAAGACCATTCATCTTGTTATAGACGAAGCTCACAACATTCTATCTCAGCAATCGAACAGAGAAAGTGAAAGCTGGAAAGACTATCGTCTTGAAACTTTTGAGGAAATCATCAAAGAGGGAAGGAAGTTTGGGATGTACTTAACGTTATCGAGCCAAAGACCTGCAGACATATCTCCCACGATTGTGTCTCAGATTCACAACTTCTTCATTCATCGACTTGTTAATGATAGGGATTTGTTTTTAATAGATAACACCATCAGCACCCTCGATAGCATGTCCAGAAGCATGATTCCAAACTTATCTAGAGGAAGTTGTGTCATTACTGGCACTGCATTTGACCTCCCGATGCTACTTCAGGTTGACGAACTAGCCAAAGAGAAACAACCAGACAGTGAGGACGTTAATTTGGAAGAACTTTGGTCAGACGATTGATAAGCCAAGAAAAAAAGGCCTCGCAATGCGAGGCCTTTGTTTTTCTATCTATCAGAAGAGAATAGTCGCGAAGTGCTGCGCCGAATTTCTCTGAGATTGAAGCTACGATTACATCTACTGAACCAGTGATGTCTGCATCTTCAAGTGTGCGCTCTACAGACTGTAGAGTTAGTGCAATAGCGAGGCTCTTCTGTCTCTTCTACACCCTTACCAATTCAAGTCGGGCTGCGTATCCCAGAGTTAAAAATTTAATAAAAACAAAGATTTGAGATCTTGGTTTCAGAAGTCAAAATCACGCAACCATACAATATATAAATTATTGATACATCAGAAAAACTTTATTAAGCATTGAAATATAAATAGCAATTAGAGGAGTAGTTTGTGACAAGGGTATTTATTAGCTATAGCCATAGCGACCAACGTTACGTTAGCGATATCAAATCAGTGAGGCTAAACAGTAATCATACTTTAGGGTTTAATGACAACTCACTACAAGAACCAGTTTATAACGAAGAAGGACATGTCAATAGACGCCCTCCTCACGACTCAGCATCATATTTAGTGCGTCAAGAAATAAGTAGACGCCTACAGGAGTCAGATAAGCTTTTGGTACTTTTGGGCGATGATACTCATAGTAAGCTTTGGGTCGAATGGGAAATAAATGAGTATAGTAGACTGAAACAAAGACCTGAAATTCTTGTTATGAAAGTTCCTAATTCATACGGAGGTGCCCCTAGAGTTGTCCAACAGGAAGTATATAACTGGGATTTAGACCTAGTATCTAAGTGGGTTCGTCGTTGAGTTATTATGCAAGAGAGTAAGTGACAACAACTCACCTACTCTCCTGTTTTAACGATTATTCATCACCTAAATAGTCATCATTATTTGGATTATGGGCATCTGACCAAGCATCCATATCGGAGTCATTATTTGGGTTATTGATGTCAGACCACAAGTCTAATTCATCCTGTGACATTTCAGACGTGTTCATAAATTTCTCCTATTTTTTTCCTTGGAATCGAGCATTGTTTGGGTTCAATTGATTTGCGCGATTGTCTTGTGCTTTTTGATATGCCGGGTTGTGACCAGAGGTTCCCTTATTATGGTTAGCTTGATTCGCTTTGTGGTTATTATGATTTTTATTCATGAATGAATCCTGTTTGTTGTTATTGAATTGGCATTCTTAATTTAAGTTTATTCATGACTTGTTTATAGGGATGAAGGAAGGGAAAGCGCTTTGCTTTTAGGGAAAGTAATAATGAAAAACGCAGATAGCCTGAAAAAAAAACTAAAAGACCAGAAAATTAGCCAAAATCACTTTGCCGGGGAGTACTATCGAGAAGAAGTTGATGAAATGGCCGACGAAAAGACACTAGCAGATCACTATGAACGATTTAAGTCTCTGCTAAAAAGTACCGATCATCGTGCTCCCGAACGCATAATGGCTTATATCAATTATTTCAATCGCACTTATAAAAATGAAAGTCGATTTACACAAGCTGACAGGGCTGCTGCTTGGGGGTTATTTGTAGAACTTGACACTAGAGTAGCTACTCGCCAACTATCAGGCGGAGAATCAAAGGTAGCATTATCTAGTTTGGCGTCCTTGTTTGACTTCCACAGAGACATCTCAAAGCTACATGGTCCTAACTGCAAACAGTACTACACCCTAGTTAATGAGTACTTAGAAAGTCAATTGCGACCATTTACAAGTAAGTGGCACAGTGAATTAAGTGACGATAATGATGAGCGATTTAGGAATGAGCTCGCTAGTATTCAAGTCAATTTATCTGAACTAAAAGACATCCTTGAAAGCATGTCATCCTAAATGACCGCACAACAAAAAAGGCCTCGCAATTGCGAGGCCTTTGGTTTTCTATCTATCAGAAGAGATTAGTCGCGAAGTGCTGCACCGAATTTCTCTGAGATTGAAGCTACGATAGCATCTACTGAACCAGCGATGTCTGCATCTTCAAGTGTGCGCTCTACAGACTGTAGAGTCAGTGCGATAGCTAGGCTCTTCTTGCCTTCTTCTACGCCCTTACCTACGTAAACGTCGAACAGTTTAGCGTCTGTTAGGAATTCGCCACCAGCTGCGATACACGCTTCTACGATGTCGCCAGAAGCGACTGCTTCGTCAACAACAACCGCGATATCACGACGGTTTGCAGGGAACTTAGATACTGCTACTGCTTCTGGAAGCACGCGAGTGTTGATAGCTGCCCATTCGATTTCGAATACGATAGTACGGCCGTTTAGACCAAACTTACGCTCTAGTTCTGGGTGAACAGTACCAATGATACCCACTTCTTTGCCGTCTACTACGATAGCCGCAGTTTGACCTGGGTGAAGTGCTGGGTGCTTAGCTGCTTTGAAGCTGTAAGCTTTTTCGTTCGCTGTTAGCTCTAGAACTGCTTCTAGGTCGCCTTTCAAATCGAAGAAGTCAACAGTGTTTGTTGCAACGTCCCAGTGCTCTTCGCCACGAGTACCAGAGATAACGCCCGCAAGCATCATTTCTTGGCGCATGCCGTTTTCAGCAGTTGCTTCAGGGATGAAACGTAGGCCTGATTCGAATAGACGAACGCGAGACTGTTGACGCTTCTGGTTGTGAACCACTGTGTTTAGAAGACCTTGGATTAGGCCAAGACGCATTGCTGACATGTCCGCAGAGATTGGGAATGGCAGGATTAGCGGCTCAACACCAGGTACAACAAGTTTTTGCTGTTCTGGTTCTACGAAGCTGTAAGTGATTGCTTCGTGGTAGCCACGGTCAACTAGAAGATCACGAACGCGCTTAAGCGGTTGGTCAGCTTCTTTGTGGTCGTTCATCTTAAGTGCCGCTTTAGGCGCTTGGTTTGGAATGTTATCGTAACCGTAGATACGACCTACTTCTTCAATTAGGTCTTGCTCGATTGCGATATCAAAACGCCAAGATGGAGACGTTGCCGTCCAGCCAGCTTCTGTCGTCTCTACTTCACAACCTAGGCGAGTAAGAATTTCCACTACGTCTGTAGATGGAATTTCGTGACCTAGTAGGCTGTCTAGCTTAGCGCGACGTAGAGCAACTACGTTTGCTTTAGGAAGATCAGCTTCAGATTCGCTGCCGTTTACTGGCGCCACTTCACCACCACAGATATCAACTAGAAGCTGTGTTGCACGCTCCATTGCTGCTGCTTGAAGTGTTGAATCAACACCACGCTCGAAACGTAGAGAAGAATCTGTGTGTAGGCCGTAAGCACGTGCGCGACCACGGATGTGATCCGGCGCGAAGAATGCTGCTTCTAGAAGTACGTCTGTTGTTTCAGTAGTCACACCAGACTCTTCACCACCAAAGATACCAGCGATTGCTAGTGCTTTGTTGTGGTCAGCGATAACAAGCGTGTTGCTGTTTAGTTCAGCTTCGTTGCCATCTAGAAGTGTTAGTTTTTCGCCCTGCTCTGCTAGACGAACCACGATGCCACCTTCGATCTTAGCTAGATCAAATGCGTGCATTGGTTGGCCTTGCTCTAGCATCACGTAGTTTGTGATGTCTACCACTGGGTCGATTGAACGGATACCACAACGGCGCAGTTTTTCTTGCATCCAGATTGGAGATTCCGCTTTCACGTTTACGTTCTTAACCACACGGCCAAGGTAACGTGGACAAGCATCCGTTGCTTTGATTTCAACAGATACTGTGTCTTCAATGCTTGTTACAACAGCTTCTACTGCTGGCTCTGTAACGTCTGCGCGGTTTAGTACGCCAACTTCACGAGCAAGGCCACGGATGCTGAAGCAGTCTGCGCGGTTTGCTGTTAGGTCTACGTCGATAGTTACGTCGTTAAGCTCAAGAAGCTCACGTACGTCCATACCTAGCGTTGTGCCTTCTGGCAGCTCAAGGATGCCGTCAGACTCTACGTCGATACCTAGCTCAGAGAAAGAACAAAGCATGCCGTGCGATGGAACGCCACGTAGTTTTGCTTTCTTGATTTTGAAGTTACCAGGCAGTACTGCGCCAACTGTTGCTACTGCTACAGTTAGGCCAAGACGACAGTTAGATGCACCACATACGATGTCTAACAGCTCTTCTTCGCCGATATCAATTTTAGTTACTTGTAGTTTGTCTGCGTCTGGGTGCTGACCGCACTCAACCACTTTACCTACTTTAACGCCGGTGAATTCACCAGCAACAGGTTCTACATCGTCAACTTCCAAACCAGCCATAGTGATTTGGTGAGCTAGCTCTTCGCTGTTAATTGCAGGTTTAACCCACTCGCGTAGCCAAGATTCACTGAATTTCATAGTTTCGACTGCCCCGGATTACTTGAATTGTTTAAGGAAACGAAGGTCGTTCTCGAAGAACGCACGAAGGTCATTTACGCCGTAACGAAGCATCGTTAGACGCTCTACACCCATACCGAATGCAAAACCAGAGTATTTCTCAGGGTCGATGCCAACAGAGCGAAGTACGTTAGGGTGAACCATGCCACAGCCTAGAACTTCTAGCCATTTGCCATCTTTACGTTTCACGTCAACTTCAGCTGAAGGCTCTGTGAACGGGAAGAATGAAGGACGGAAACGCACTTCAACTTCTTCTTCAAAGAAGTTACAAAGGAAATCATTAAGAATGCCTTTAAGTTGTGCGAAGTTTACGTTCTCATCAACTAACATACCTTCCACTTGGTGGAACATTGGCGTGTGAGTTTGATCGTAGTCGTTACGGTAAACACGACCCGGAGCAATGAAGCGGAATGGCGGTTTGCCGTTTTCCATCGTACGGATTTGAACACCAGAAGTGTGCGTACGTAGCATTAGATCAGGGTTGAAGAAGAAAGTATCGTGATCAGTACGAGCTGGGTGATCGTCTGCGATGTTTAGTGCATCAAAGTTGTGGAATGCATCTTCGATCTCAGGGCCAGACTCAGTGTTAAAACCAAGCTCACCAAAGAACTGTTCGATGCGCTCAACGGTGCGAGTCACTGGGTGAAGACCACCGTTCTCAATGCGACGACCTGGTAGGCTCACATCGATAGTTTCTTCAGCTAGTTTCGCTTCAAGCTCTGCACGTTGTAGTGCGTCTTTGCGAGCTGCGATCGCTTGTTGAACAGCACCTTTCGCTTTGTTGATCTCTTGACCAGCAGTGCGACGCTCTTCAGGTGGAAGTTTACCTAGGCTTTGTAGTTGAAGAGTTAATTCACCCTTCTTACCTAAATACTGAACTCGCACTTCATCAAGTGCGACTAACGAATCTGCTGTATCAATAGCAGTCGTTGCATTAGCAATGATCTCTTCTAGATGTTGCATCATTTCCTCATCTACCAGTTGGTAGTGTCCGTATCGGATGATTAGATATTTTTAGATAGCTACACATACTAATCAAACGAGCAACTAATGCCAAATTGAATTACCAAAAGAAGAAGTTATTGACTAAAAACGCGTCAAATTTAGCAAGATACTGGAGCGTATTGGCTAAAATGACGCGAAAAGCTTGTGATTTTTGGAAAGGATTACAGCTGAATGGCTCGAACGCAGTTTTTTCCCGAATCTTTCGCCAAATAGACGGATTCATCGGCCGCTTTGATCAGGTCGTTAAACGAGGTGAATTTGGGTGTGATTTCGGCAACGCCCATGCTGATGCTACCAATCCACACTTGGTTGCCTGTTTCGATTTTCAATTCGCTTACTTTTTGGCGAGTCATCTCTGCCGCGTACATCCCACCTTTTAAATCGGTGTCTGGGCAAATCACTAAAAACTCGTCGCCTCCTAGGCGGCACACGATGTCGTCACTGCGAAAGGCGTTTTTCAATTCCCGAGCGAGCGTCTGTAACACCAAGTCCCCGGCGTCATGCCCACAGGTATCGTTGATCCGTTTGAAATGGTCTGCATCAATCATTATGCAAACTAACGACGAATCGGTTTGTTTGGCGTCTTGCCAGTGAACGGCCAAGCGTTTCAGCGCACAACGTCGATTCGGAAGCTTGGTGAGGGCATCGGTTAGCGATAAGTCTTCTAACTGTTTGTTGGCCTTGCGTAACTCAGCGGTTCTTTCTTCGACTTTGTCTTCAAGGAGTTGATTAAAGCGCAATAGTTGTTTGTTGCGTTCAGATACTTGCTCAAACAAACCTTTTAATGCCGCAAGTAGCGGTAAAGTGGAAGAGTCTTGCGCTTTTTCTTCGCGTTCAAACGCCGCTTTGGGGCTTATGCCCATTTCTATCGCAGCGACCTGCCTTGCCATATTTTGGTCGATTCCCAAGATATGATAAGCCAGCCAATGGATAAGAAAATCAAGGAGCTGTTTCGCAGAAGACTGATCTTCTTGCGATATGAATGCCTGCATGCTGTAGATGTCTTGCATGAACACGCGGTGTACTTTTATATGTTCTTCGATATGAGCATCGTAGACTCGGCGCTCCCTCATCAAAGATTCTTCTTCTTTGAAATGAAACTCGGCGTAGCGCGTCAATTCAAACAACGCCAGACGAATATCTTCAATCGAGATGGTATTCTCAGACAGGAGCTTACCGTACTGATTGATGAAGCCGACTAGGTATTGATGCTGTTCGTCAACATCCGAAATTCCAGTCTCAAAATTTTTGTCCCATGTAAATGAACTCATAGATCCCTTAGCACTCACATCGTCTTAGTTAAGTTAAAGACATAGATGAAAGTTATCGCAACTTATAAAACCATTAATATCCTACATGGGGTCTATAAATCCCTACTCTTTCTGTGTACAAAAAGCTGATCTTGATCGTCAAAAATAGACAATTAGTCTAATAGTGGAGCATTCGACAACACGAATACTCCACAAAAATAACATTAGAAATAATATTCTAACGCCAACTCGATGAAATCATCCTTCCGAGCGAAATACAGTAAGTCTTCAGGCGTTTCGTTTTCAAATATCCATCCGTTCAAGCGCCATTTCATATTATTGTTGATGCGACTCGATGCTTCCAATTTTGCGCTGTACACATCACTGTTGTCTAAGTCTTGCGTAATACCCGCTAACACTTCGGTACCATCTTCATCATTAAGTGCAAAACGTGTTCCAACAAACACATCATTTTGCCCTACGTTTTGTGCGTTGTTGCCACGGCTGTCATACAGATATTCGGCAATAAACCCGATATCCCAGAACGAATCTAACGCCCCAACCCAGGTATATTCAAAACCAGTTGCAACGCCAGTGTGGTGATCGTAACTATCACGATACACGCTTTCTAACTTGAGTAGCCAATCACCAACAATACCTTGTAGATCAAGGCCAACATGCTGCATTTGCGCATAATATGGCTTCAATTCTAGGCCGTCGACTCGGTAATATGGGTCTCGGTTCGTCCCGGATAAATAGCTCAAACCAACGTCCCAATCTCCGTACATTTGGCTATAACGCAGTGCGACATCAACATGGTTTTCTTCTTTTGATGACTCGTAAATGGCATCGTCAGACACTGGAACGGTTGGCCTCAACCTGCCGTCTTCTCCTGCAAATGTGCGTTCGCGGAAATATGGCAATAACATCGCATCCACCGTGCCCCACTCTTTGACAGACGTAAACAGAACCATTGGTTGCCCAAGTTTGGCTTCACCATCTACAGATTCAACGGCATCGGTTTGGTTTACCACATCCACTAAATGTGCCGATTCCGTGACTCCCCAAAATACTTTGCCGACACCCGCTCTGAGTTCGTAGTCATCCCAATAAGTGAGATAAAGGGCTTCTCTGATGTCGCCATGGCTACGCTGATCATCTTCGCTGTCTAGGCGGTAAAATGGCGTAAAGGTAAAACTGCCATTGCCCTCTTCTTGCTCCCAGTAGAATTCAGGCTGCAGCACTGCTGAGGTTTGCCCTTTGTCTTGACCTTGTAGCCCAGCACTGGTGAATTGCCTGTGTTCAAGATTGACCTGCCCAGCCAGTTCGACGGCGTGGCATGCCAAAGACACTTGAGCCATCGCCAATGTTGCAGCAACGGTGAATGACAATTGGGTTCCGGTTAACGCGACTTTCTTCATACTTTGTCCCTACTTCGCGCGCTTAAGCGTATTCTTCTGGAAATCTTTGTCTTTCAAACCAGTTTGGAACGCGAGATCTGTGGTTGTTAATACTGTGCTTTTCCCTGTTTGGTGGTTTTGCATGGCCATGGTATGCGCGCGCCAGTATTGGTTTAGGTATTGTTTGTAGTCTTGGAATGACAAGGTTTTGAGTAGTGCACCTTTACGGTCGTAAAATTCCACTTTCATTGGGCGGTAGTGTTGTTGATCTAGCCAGACTTTCTGCATGGTGTAACCGGAGTTTTTGTCGGTCGGCACTTGCTCTAAAACAAAGGTATCCACACCTTCTAGGTTGGCATCTTCAATGTAGTTAAAAGTGTACTTCTCTAACTCGAAAGAACTCAAATCTTCATAAGCAAACTCACTGCCCATAAACGGGCCCGACTTGTTACGTGATGAGATACGTTTTACGCGCTTCAGCGCAGGCAAATACAGCCACTGATCGTCTGACTTGGTAATGTGTGAATGGTTTAAGAAAGCCGTGCCTTTTACATCACGAGGCTCATCAAAAATGGTCAGCCCTTTGTCGCCATCGTTATCCACTTCTAACGATTTCAAACGCATTAAACGTGTGCTGCTTTCACCTTGTTTGTTTCTAAGTAGCATTTCCATTGTGGCAACTGAATCACCCCAACCCAAATCAAGCTTTTTTCGTTGCTCGGCAATTTGCAGCCCTTTTGCTTCATCCGCCAATGCAAAATTCGACAATAAGCTCAGTGCTAGGCCTGCAGCCATAAGAGGTGAAAAAATAGATTTTTTTGTATTAAGCATAATTAACTCCTGTTCTTGGCCTGCCCGTTTGAGCAGACCAAGGCTTTCCTTATTTTGCGGTTGCAGAAACTGCATGAATTGGGTTGTTTGCGTCATCTTTGGTCGATGCGGCTTTCGAGGTGTAATGGGTTTTCTTATCGAAAATCATTAGCAGGCTTGGTAGCAGTACGAAATCAACCACCAGCGCGATGAAAATAACGATTGCACTTAGCTGTCCCATATCTGAATTCAATCTAAAGCTCGACATAGCCAGCACCGAGAAGCCCGCCACAAGTACTACAGTCGTGATCCAAAGTGCTCGGCCTACGGTATGAAACGCGTAACGAACCGATTCTTCCGCCGACTTACCATCAATTCTTGCACGTTGATACTTGCTCAAGAAGTGAACCGCATCGTCGACCACGATACCGAGCGTTAACGTAACCACCACGGATAGGCCTAAGTTAATTTCACCTGAAATTAGCGCCCACAACCCGAAGCCGATGATCGCTGGAGCGATGTTTGGCACTAGGCTAATGATGCCGAGGCGTGTCGAACGAAGTGCGAAGATCATCAAAGCGGAAATCAACACCAAGGTAATTGGCAAGGTCGACAGCATGCTGGTCATGTTGGTTTCACCGATATGGGCAAACATCAGTGAAGGGCTAGACGCAAGCACTTGATACTGAGGAGCATTTTCCGCAAACCATGCGTAGATGCGTTCTTCAAGTTCGACCAATTCCACACTGCCAAGGTTATCGACGGTCAACACCATTTTGATCGATGATTTATCAACGTTGATTTGGTTGTTTAGATCTAAACCGTAAGGCAAAGACATTTCGTAAAGCAGCAGATACTGAGCCGCTAATTCACGATCGAGTGGCAATTGATAATATGCCGAGTCGTCACCATGCATATTCTTATTCAAGCGCATGTAAACATCTGACAGAGTAGCCACATGATCGGTTTCAGGTTGAACGCGTAGCCATTGTGTAAAGTCACCGATTGCTTTCAAAAAGACTGGATCAGCGATGCCTTGAGACTCATTGGTTTTCACCGCAATGCTGATACTGGTCATGCCGCTAATGGTTTCTTCCATGAAATCAGCCGCTTGTCTGAACTCACTGGATTGGTCGAAATACTTAACGGAATCATCGTTCACTTTGTTGAGTGGGATTAATGCTGCCGCGACAATGATCACCAAGGTAGATATCGGTAACAGTGCCTTACGGTTAGTCACCACAAAGTCGCCCAATTTGTCCATAAATGTGACTTTGCTGTCGGCGTTATTGTCGGCTTTTAACGTTTTCACCGGCAGTAACTTAAGTAGCGCAGGCAGCATAGTGACAGACAAGAAACACGCGATCATCACACCAAGGGCAGACAAGTTACCGAAGTCTCGCAGTACCGGAGAGTCGGACATATTCATCATCAAGAAGCCAATCGCTGTCGTGACAGAGGTAATGAGGATTGGAAGCGCATTTAGCTTGATGCTGTATTGAATCGCTTGCGCTTTATCCATTCCGCGTTGCATCGCTTGTCTCATTGTGACGATAACGTGCACACAATCGGCTACCGCAAGCGTCAAAACCAGTGTAGGAACATTTACAGTCGCGGTGCTTAAGAACATGCCAGCCCAACCGGAAAGCCCCATCGTTGCGACAATAGAAGATATGATCACCACCAGCGTCGCCACCACACTAAAGAACGAGCGCAGCATAAAGGTTAAGAACACCAACACCACTAATAGCATTAGAGGAACAAGCGTTGAGCTGTCTTCCTGAGCCGATGTCATAAACGCGTTGTTCATCGCGATGATACCCGCTTTGTGGAACGTCATATCAGGATATTCAGCTTGATACTTGTCTATCATCGAATTGATAGCGACGATCACTTCTTGAACTTCTCGCGTTTTATCCACTTCAGGAAGTTGCACCGTAATGTTCACAACAGTGACATCGCCAGATTCTGAAATGAGCGAGTTCTTCAAGAGCGGTTCATTCAGCGCAATTTGCTTCACTTTCGCTATTCTTTCTGGGGTGTGGGCGTACTCTTCGTACAGCAAGTCTTCAACTAGCAAGTCATCTTCAACAGCTTCTGTGTGCTGATAGTTCGCTAGAGAATCAACACGGCTAGAGTACGGCACTTGCCATGCGTCTAGGGTTAAATCTTGAATTAGGGTCAACGTTTTAGGGGTAAAAACGTTTCCATCGCTAGGTGCGATGACAATGGCGAGGTTATCGGTTTTGGCAAATGTCGTTTGGATTTCATCAAACGCCATCAATTGTTTGTTTGTTCCTTCAAAGAAGATGTTGTAATCCCCTCTGAAGTATAAATTTTTTGCGCCTAAGGCAGACAAAATTATGATTGAAAAGACGACTAGTAAAACGATAAATGAACGTTTAGTCGGAAGGGATTGCCACCCAGAATCAGTACTGGGGTTAGCTGTGGCGTTGTGATTTTCGTTTTCCATCACAGTCTCCATTTGTGACGATTCGTCATAGTTGTGTCATAAAAAGCCAGCTCTCGCTGACTAAAAACACAATTCGCGATCAAAAATCCAATCTATACCAACAGTTACATTGATAAAAATACGATTAGTGACGAATCGTCATAAATGGTTAAATATAAACCCACCTAAGTGGGTTATCTGCGAAGCTATCGGCCTACGGATTCTAGGTAAGCGACTTCTTCACTAAAAAGCTCTTGTTCAACACGACGCCATGTTTTTCGATAATCCCAATCCGTTGAAAGGGGTTGCCAGTTCAGGCCATCCAAAATCATGTTTGCGTTGTGTAATACTGAGTAAGGGTCTTGAATGCGCTTAATACAGTGGCTATTTGACGCATTCTGGGATAAAGCATTCGAACCAAATGCGATAGACCAGTTAGCGAATACAATCGCATCTGAACCAACACCAGAAGAGAATTTAAGATCACCGACCTCGACCGCTCGGTTAACCAAGGCATCTGCTTGGCTAATCACTAACTCTTCTAATTGATTAAGCTCAGTCACACGGGAACTCGATGCTTTTTCTAATACCCATGGGCTCTTCGCCATGATTGCACATGTTGATAACACCGGTTCCATGCGAGCATAGATTCGATAAGCAACATGTAACGCCATCACTTTTTCCCGAGTGTTTCCCTCAAATGCACCAGAGCGTTCAAACAACAAAGCTTCTGTTTTAAGAGAATGAATACATAAAGCTAAAACTACATCTTCTTTGCTACAAAAGTGATTATAAATAGTACCTTTAGAGTATGAGCTAGCCGCTGTCAGCTTATCCATAGTTAAGTTCCCGAACCCTTGTTCTCGAACTATGTCTTTCGCTAACATCACCAACTCTACTTCTCGATCAGCTATCGACTGCTGCTTTTTAGACAACCCCGATTGGCAACCAAAAATACCTTGCTTCTCACCTTTACAACCAAAGCCAAACATAATTATTTAGTCCGTATCCTAACTGCACTCCTACTCAATATAATAACACGAATTAGAAACTCATGTACTTAACCATTTTATGACACTTCGTCATTTTTGACGTATCGTCATAATAGCTCAAATATCGATCATATCAAGCGGTTTTATAAATTAAATTCACCTCACGAATATTTAATTAGCTAGGTGCGGCCAAATCTAAACTTTTGCATGATGATATTTAACTGTGAGCCGTTAACGTTAAAGCCTGTTTGGGCGGGGAATGAAATCTAAGTGGAAATAAAAAGTCCCCCGAACACTGAAATGTTCGCGGGACATATTTAATAAGAAAGTTGTAGTTGATTTAAAGCAGCGCTGTTCCGTTTTCGCCTTGAGCGTACAAAGCTAAACTAATAGTTTTGAGTGATTCACTCTCAATCTTACTCACGCTGAGTGAGCTGACCCCAGTGCCACTTAGCCTCTGCACCATACTTCTTACTACCGCGAGTGCCGATTTCACACTTGGCACACGAGTTTCGATGAACTTAAACCAACTCTCATCCATATGATGTTTCACTTTATCAATGACATCTTTGTTTTTAATGGTGAACGAATCAGCACCGTCTTTAGCATCACGTAGGATATCGTAAATAACGTGCTCTTTTTCTTTTGCCACTAACATGCCGGACGTATTGAGTTGAAGCTCACCAATAATTCCATTCTTCATTTTCAAAAAGAATTTGATGTCTTTGTAGCCCGACTTCTGAGCCTTTGTATTGAATTTATCTAACCCAGAAAGCTTAGAACCGAAACCATAACGATCTTTCAGGGCCGATTGGTAGTGTTCAAGGTCTCTGAATTCTTGGGTTCGGGAGATAAACACTTTAGCGGCCGACATGGATCTCACACTATCAAATTCAATGGTCATTCGAGCGCAATCTTTCAGATCACCCACGTCGTCTAGTGGGTTTCGATTCGTGATCTTATCTAGTGCGCCATTGAAGCTTTTAATGCCGCCATAAGCTCCTGGTGGTACCGATAACTTACCATTGAACATGGAAACAACGTGTTTAGAAAACTCTTTCAGCTCCTCCTGAGCTTGAATGATCTCTCGATACATCATAAACAACTGTTTACGCTTAAGGTGAGCATTCGCTAGTTGGCTTTTGGCTTTAAAGCTCGCCCCTTTCGCACTAATTTTACTCGAGCCATCGGTTTGAGTGACCATGCCATCTTTTAGCTCGTCGCTAACGTACGTTTTAAATGCATTATCATCGGTAAGGATGGCGTACATTAGTTCTGCGACTTTGCCTTCTTCTGTCTTTCGGTAAGATTGGCTTTGCAGGCTAGCTTTCAACTCACTTAATGCTTGGTGATACGCTTTATTGTTGACTAAACGAAAACCCTGAGACATATGAATAGATTTATCGATGTGCGATAACACCGCTGGCTTTCGTTTCTTGATTTCTTCTTTTTTGAGTTCCCACTCTGTTTTAGTAAACGATGTCCCATTTTCAGGCATCATTGTAAACTCAACACTCGTTGGCATAGACTCTCCTTTGCACTCATACCAATTCTATTGTCATCATTGTATTCTGCCTTTATAAATCATTCAGTTACACAATAACAACACCAACCACTTATAAACTTAATCCATGTGTGGATAAGGTTTCGTTCTTCCTCGCCTCTTGCTAAGCGATTTAACACACGCTACAAAATTCAATGTAACCTTGACTTAACACTAGGTCACGTAAGCTTTCGCAATATGGTTAATATTTGTCTTACTGGTACCGTTTTCAGTTAAGTTGCTATAAATTCGCAAAGGGGTGGCATACAATAGATTTATTAGTAGTACATTTTCAAGAGCATCACATTGAGCGCTAAATTTACCTACCTGACATGGAAGATTAATACGAGTAGCCCTGCAGAAAAATTGGTTCTGCTGATGCTAGCCGATAATGCCGATGATGAAGGTTTTACTTCATTGAACTTAAATACCGGCGCCTCTTTAACTGCACTTTCTATATACGGACTTGCCGATTGCTTAAAGTCTTTGGTCGATAATGGCTTCTTGGAAAAAGTGAAAGTTGAACATCGTGGAAAACAAGAAATCCACATATTCAAAATGAAGATGGAAGCTGAGCAAACGCAGAGTCAACCTATCAACAGCATCCCGGTTTACTCACCTGCACCTGCACCTGCACCTGCACCTGCACCTGCACCAACATTTAAACCAGCACCTGCGCCGATGCAAACTTCAACTGCACCAGTGAGAACGCAAAATCATCAGCAGATGAGCGGAAATACGATTTCGACTCATGAGTTGGATGAGGAAGTGATCCCAAATTGGGCAGAGCGTGCTTTTAAGTTTTCAGGGCTCGCAGGCGAACACAATTTAGTGTGGAAAAAATTCGTCTTATGGTACAAAGCTAAAGCGAATGAATTGATGCCTATTTCCCGCATTGAATCCAAATTGCAGTACTGGTTAATTAACGAGAAACAAAATGAAAGACAACAGCAGAAAACCTCTCAATATTCAGGAAATGCAGGACAAGCTCAAGGAAATGGGTATAGACAAAAGCTTAGCCCATCTGAACGCTTCAGGCAGCAGCTCATCCAAAAAGGCAAAAAACCTACCTTCTGAGCCAGTTAAACAAGACGCAGCAGCTCCGGTTCAAAAAGAGCCATCGTCTTCTCTGCCAGTTGTCGAGCAAGCGCCCGAAGACGCTGAACTTTCAGACTGGTGCATCCACGTATTTGGTTCCTTCTTAAGTGTTTATGAAACTCAGTGGGAATATCAATACGGCAGTGAGCCAAGTGGCAAGTTTATTGAGTTTGCTAACACAATCGACTCCGATGGTTTAAACCGGGTATTAATGCACTGTCATGAGCGTATTCAACTCGGTAATAGCTGGCCGCCTCAAATGGGCGAACTGTGGATCTTAAAAGATGCGCTGACCGCCGAAGAGCTGTTAGATAGCCGCATTCGCGTATTGTCCCGTACGCCTTCTAACAACATTGAAAAGTGGCTGGTACAAAACAAGTTATATGATTTGAAGTTAGTGGCGGAAAACAAACTCGACGGCTTGTTTAAGAAATACTATTTAGAAGCAAGACGGTTAGATGAAAAAGGCATGTTGTACACTGAACTGCCGCAGCATCTACTTGCTCAACATTCAGTGAAAAACTTGAACGATCTAAAGCGTGAAGAATACGAATCGAAACACGGTAAAGCGCTGAACCCAAGAATTCAGCAGATATTAAACGCGAAGAAAAATTAACCGGTCAAAATAAAAAACGCCAGCAATATGCTGGCGTTTTTATTTGTGCTATCAACTTCTTATAAGAAGTGGAAAGTACCGCTGATAGATAAAACACCGATATCTGTGTTATCTAGCGTGTAGTTCATGTAGTTAGCGCCCACTGAGAATGGCCCCATGATGAAGTATTCTGCACCAACACCGTACATCATATCTACGTCATCATTTGTTGCGCTACCTAGCTTAGTTTCCCACTTATGTAGGCCACCTTTTGCGTAAACATGCAGAGGACCAAAATCAATGCTAGGTTTTGCCGCAAAGTATACTGAGCTTGCAGACAAACCACCAACTTCACCAAAGTCATTGTAGCCAGCTTCTAGGCCAATGAATGGCAGAATACCAGTACCAACATGTACAGAAACAGCGGTAGACGTATCGGATGAGTTATCCCAATCAGCAGAGCCGCCAGAAGCACCAGCATAAATCCAAGAATCTGCCATCGCCGTTGAAGATGCACCGATAAGCGCAAGAGCTAATAATGTCTTTTTCATACTAACCTTCTTAATCCCTATAAGCTGTCTAATCAGGCTAACGATTGCCGTTAGACAGCCATTTATTTGTCATATCTATTCGCAATGCAATATTTATACCTAACAAGCGTCAATTGCATTCTTTACCCTTTTATCCGATACCGGATAGGGTGTTCCTAACTGCTGTGCGAAGAAGCTTACACGAAGCTCCTCAATCATCCAACGAACTTCTTTCACATTATCTGGCACAGCTAGACCTTTTGGTATCTTATTGAGCAATTCTTTGTAATCACTCATTACAGATTCTACTTTGATCATATGCAGTCGATCTTTGTTCGGGTCGATAGGCAGCTTTTCCATGCGGCGTTCAATGGCTTTCATGTAACGCAGAATATCTGGCAAACGTTTCCAACCACACTCTGTCGCGAAGCCTTTAAAGATCAATCCCTCTATCTGCGCTTTGATATCAGAAAGCGCAAACGCCATAGAAAGGTCAACGCGCCCTTTCAGCTTTTTGTTAATGCTAAACGCTGTAGTTAAAATAGTTTCAACCTGCTGAGCGATCTCTACAACAGCGTCCCCAAGCTCTGCGCGTACGTGCTCTTTTAATGCTTCAAACTCAGTTGGTTCCCAAACTAACCCGCCCTTTTCTTCAATCAGTTTATCGATACCACAAGCAATGCAGTCATCAATAAGATCGAGTACCTTGCCATATGGATTAAAGTACAAACCAAGCTTAGATTTGTTCGGTAAGTTTGAATGCAGATACTTAATTGGCGACGGCACGTTTAGTAAGATCAAACGACGCTGACCCGCTTTCATTGCAGAAATTTGTTCTTGCTCGGTTTCGAACAACTTAATTTCTACGCTGTCTTTAGTATCCACTAACGCTGGGAATGCTTTAACGTCATAGCCACCGCGTTTTTGCTGATAAACCTTAGGTAGTTCACCAAAACTCCATGTATGCAGGTTTTGCTGCTCGATGTCGTCATCGGCCACTTTTGACAAAGTTTCCTGAACTTTATCTTTTAAGCTTTCTTTCAGCTCGTGCAGATCTTTATTTTCTTTAAGCTTGCGCTTGCGATGATCAATGGCTCTGAACGTTACTTTCAAGTGTTCTGGAATTTGCTCTAGCTTCCAATCTTCACGCAGCACTTCAACGCCAGTCATTCGGCGTAGCTCTTTCTCAAGAGAATCCAATAACGGCGCTTCAAGTGGTGTCACACGAGCCAAGAATGCATCGGCATAGTTTGGCGCAGGCACAAAGTTACGGCGTAGCGTTTTAGGTAGCGACTTGATTAGGCTAACCACCAGCTCATGGCGTAGTCCTGGAATTTGCCAATCAAAGCCCGCTTGCTCAATTTGATTCAAAATTGGCAAAGGAATATGAACCGTCACACCGTCGTTGTCATCACCGGGTTCAAACTGATAGCTCAGCTTAAGTTTCAGCCCATCTTGATGCCAAAAGTTAGGGTAATCCAAATCGGTAACGTGGCTAGCATCACCACGGAATAGCATCGATTTCTCAAAGTTAAGTAGCTCTGGCGTCTGTTTGCTGGTTTTCTTCCACCACGTATCAAAGTGACGGCCTGAAACCACCTCTTCGCCGACGCGCTGGTCGTAGAATTCAAACAGTTCATCATCATCGATCAAAATGTCACGACGACGTGATTTGTGCTCTAACTCTTCCACCTCTTGCAGAAGCTTACGATTCTGTTTGAAGAAAGCGTGCTTGGTTTCCCACTCACCTTCTACTAACGCACTACGTACAAACAACTCGCGGCTGATAGTTGGGTCAATCGATCCATAGTTCACAAGACGCTTAGGCACAATTGGAATGCCGTAAAGCATCACTTTTTCATGCGCCACTACCGCTGCTTGCTTCTTAGACCAATGTGGTTCGCTGTAGCTGCGCTTAATTAGGTGTTTGGCTAACGGTTCAATCCACTCAGGCTGAATTTTAGCAATCACACGACCCCAAAGTTTTGAGGTTTCCACCAGCTCAGCAGACATGATCCACTTAGGCTGTTTCTTAAATAGGCCAGACGCCGGGAAGATATGGAAGCGGGCGTTACGTGCGCCTTGGTATTCATTCTTCTCTTGGTCTTTCATACCAATGTGAGAAAGCAAACCTGATAGCAATGAGATATGAATGCCATCGTAGCTGCCCGGTTCATCGTTGAGCTTGGTATCCAATTCACGCATTGCTTGGTGAATTTGGAAGTACACATCTTGCCACTCACGAATACGCAGGTAGTTCAGGTAATCTTGTTTACACTGCTTACGGAACTGGTTACTCGAAAGCGCCTTCTGCTGCTTCTTGATGTAGTCCCACAGATTCACGAAAGTGATGAAATCAGACTCTTTATCAAAGAAACGTTTGTGCTTGTCGTCAGACGATTGCTGCTTATCTGATGGGCGCTCACGCGGATCTTGAATCGACAATGCTGACGCAATAACCATCACTTCGTGTAGACAGCGGTTGCTTGGCGCTTCGATAACCATACGTGCTAAACGCGGGTCGATCGGTAGCTTAGACAGCTTACGACCAATTGCCGTTAGCTTCTTAGTATCGTCGCCTTGGTTCTTGTTCTTGTTACTTGGTTTGCCCGAAGCAATCGCACCTAGCTCTTCAAGCAGTCTTACACCATCTTGAATGTTGCGCTTATCTGGCGCTTCAACGAATGGGAAGGCTTGAATATCGCCCAAGCCTAGTGCTGTCATCTGAAGGATTACAGACGCTAGGTTAGTACGCAAGATCTCAGGATCGGTAAACTCTGGGCGTGACTCGAAATCTTCTTCAGAGTACAAGCGAATACAGATACCTTCAGCAACACGACCACAACGACCTTTACGCTGGTTCGCACTCGCTTGAGAAATTGGCTCAATCGGTAGACGTTGTACTTTGGTGCGGTAGCTATAGCGGCTAATGCGCGCCGTACCCGGGTCGATTACGTACTTGATGCCAGGAACCGTTAACGAGGTTTCTGCCACGTTGGTTGCCAGCACGATGCGTCGACCAGTATGAGATTGGAAGATACGGTTCTGCTCACCTGCCGAAAGGCGCGCGTACAACGGTACAATCTCGGTATCACGCAGATTACGCTTACTTAGTGCGTCCGCAGTATCACGAATTTCACGCTCACCATTCATAAAGATCAGGATGTCGCCTAAGCCTTCATCACACAGCTCATCAACCGCTTCGAAGATACCTTCCATTTGGTCACGATCAGAATCGCTGTCGTCACCACCTAATGGACGGTAGCGCGTATCTACTGGGTAAGTACGGCCAGACACTTCAATAATTGGCGCATTGTTGAAGTGCTTAGAAAAACGTTCAGGATCGATCGTTGCCGACGTGATGATCACTTTTAGATCTGGACGCTTTGGTAGCAACTCTTTCAAGTAACCCATGATGAAATCGATGTTCAGGCTACGTTCGTGCGCTTCATCGATAATAATGGTGTCGTATTGATTTAAGAAACGGTCGTGTTGAATCTCCGCCAGTAGAATACCGTCGGTCATCAATTTGATTTGTGTGTTGTCAGAAATCTGGTCGTTGAATCGAACCTTATAACCAACAAATTGACCCAATTGCGTTTCCATCTCTTCGGCAATACGGTTCGCAACCGAACGCGCAGCCAGACGACGAGGCTGAGTGTGACCAATTAGGCCAAAACGGCCACGGCCGAGCTCAGAACAGATCTTAGGTAGCTGAGTGGTTTTACCCGAGCCCGTTTCACCGGCCACGATAACCACTTGGTTTTCTTCAATCGCTTTTGCGATGTCATCACGCTTTTGGCTAACCGGTAAGATTTCTGGGTATTCAATGGTTGGTTTATGCGATGAACGCTCAGTCGCGGTCATCATTGATTTCGCAATATCTAACGCAATTTCATCGAAAACAGCATGCTTGGACTTTTCATTTTTGATCTTATTTGCGCCAGCTATGCGTTTACTTAATCTGAAACGGTCGCGCATCATGCACTCATTGAGCGCTTTACGAAGTGATGCAGCGTTGTTATTTGAAGCAGATGGAGAGTTCCCTGCTTTTTCTGGGGACGAAGTCAAAGCGTGTCCTATTCTTTTCTCTTACAAAAACTGGCGCAAGTGTACCACAATTGGCCAAAGCTCCTAAAACTGCTTCACAAATAAAAAAGCCTGAAAACGTTATGTTTTCAGGCTTTGCCTGGATTCTCTATCGAGTTAGAACTCGTATTGGATGTAAATGGTGTTGTAATTACTGCCACCTTTAATACGACCAAACTGAGATGCACTCTCAAAGATCGCGGAACGGTGGTGAAGTGAATAACCGACCCACATATTTTCCAAATCCGTTTTACCGATAAGATCGCCAACATTCACATCTAATGAGAAGTCTAAATAGTTAAGGAGTTTACTTGGCGTATACCCTTTTCTTTCCATTTCAGACCCTTCGATATACGTGATGGAATCAACATACGACATACCTTCTGCGACACCGAATCGCCATTGAGTCGGCCAGTCAAACGTGTAGTACGCTTTAATCGCAACAACATATTCAGTGGTACTTGATTGCACTGAAGAAGACCAGTGATGGGCGATACCCGGAGTAAGGTAAATATCCAATGGGAAGCCAAACAACTCATCCGTCAATGGATGCCCATAGAAGAAAGACGTCAACTGGTTGTTGTACGGGTCTTTCTCACTGTTGAACTTCATAATATCGCCAATATTCGATGGCGTTGCCCAGCCATGAGCGACACGTAAATACGGCTTATTACTTAGATTCTCTTTCGGGGCTTTGGTTTTATCCTTGAAGAAGCCAAAACCAAGGAAAAACTCCCCCTGATACCTGTCTTCAATCACACGACTTTGGTACGCGTTATCATCCAAGCGAGTTACACTCGTCGAACCGAGCAAGTATAGATTAGAAAATACATGGTAACGCGCCTCTAGCCCCACATTGACATCTACGGCACCGCCAATCTTTTCATTCGTCAGTTCAGAGAAAGCAAAGTAATAACTGTTAAAATCAGCGTCTTTATAGCGAAGCGTAGCACTTGGCATCAATTCCCAATCACCGAACTCATATTTGCCACTGGCTCTCAAGTTACCGTGGAAACGGAACTGAGAATCCGACATAAGTTCAGTATCGATAGACCACTCATCATTCAGCGTATATTTCAGCTGCCCACCAAAATCTGCGGTATCTCCTTCAATCGCGTTTTGCGAAGAAGCTGGGATATCGATGAATCGCATTCTAGTCAGAGCATTAAACTGCCATGCTTCGTCTTCAGATTCATACAGAAACGCGCCCCCTTCCGTACCTTTCAAGAATACATAATCATTCTCAAAGTACATCATAGGGACAAATGAGCTTACCGTCTGATCACCACCTGAAGTATCAAACGGAATACTTGCGGTACGATACATCGCTGCAATACCCCAATCTTGCTCTTCCGCATGCGCATATGCACTTGAAAAAACAGCACTGGCTAACAACAAAGGTGTTGAATATTTGCTCTTCATTCTGGTTTCATTACTCTTACTGATAGATATTTTGTCATTGGATAGACAATTCTTGCTCAAATGAGCGAACAAGCTTAGGTTTCAAGGCCATTGGCCGTTACAATAAAGGATATTGTCGGATATATGAAATAATTGTGAAAGTCTCAGAATTAAAAAATTTCTTAAATAGTTTACCGGAAAATTCAGACCCTGAAGTTGTCATGGGGGAAGAGTGGCTACCTGAGAGATTAATCAATACAGAACTTAACGGTGAATTGCTCTTTCTAGAGTTTGATAATGCACCTGAAGAAGACCAAGGCGACGAAGAAGGCCGTGGTTTCGTTGAACACGAAGTCACTATGATTCGACACAAATTCGAACAAATTCTTGATGAGCACACAGATACCAAAACTAAAGCTGATGCCATGCTCGCACTATTTCTTATGGGCCATGAACTTTCTAGCTCAGAAATAATCGAAATCCTTGAAGACCCTAATTCAGATAACGTTTAACTAGGTAATACATTGTCCAGTCACACCTTACATAAATCGCCACTTCCTTACTTACTCGCCGGGCCTATCTTACGAAAAACCACTCACGAAGAGGTTAACGTTTGGCTTGTGACTAGCCAGCCATTTTCAGGCACTCTTACTCTTTATCACGCTGATGAAGGTGAGACGATTATTCAATCGGCTCCAGAAAACGTCGAAAGTATAAGGGTCGGCACGCATGCTTGGGTGAATCTAATTTCAGTGACAGGTCAATTTCCTGTTAATACGCCTCTTGAATATCAACTTTCTGATAATGGTCAAGACCTCACTGATTGGGCTCCGCAACTATTTTACTCTGACGAACGTCGGGTTAGCTTTCGAATCAGTACGCATGCTGACTATATTCTGCACGGCTCTTGTCGAAATCCGCACCATGCGAGCAAAGATAGTTTAGTCGCGGCTGACAACAAACTCGCGACACAAACGATAATGGAACGCCCAGATCTTTTGATGATGAGCGGTGACCAAATTTATGCTGATCATGTGGCAGGCCCGACATTAGATGCGATCGATCAAGTCATCGAGCTACTTGGCCTAGCTGGAGAGACGTTTTCTCCGGGCGCTTGTCAGGAAAAGATATTCCATAGCGCAGATTTATACGCCCACCCACTAAATTATTACCATAGAGACGAGGTACTGCCTCATTACACAAAGTCAGGCTCTCTTCTCGATAAGTTAATGCCAAATCGTCGTATTCCGATTTTTAGCTCGACCGAATGTGATAATCACCTGATTACTCTTTCTGAATTTATTGCGATGTATTTATTGGTTTGGTCACCAACGCTGTGGTCACACATCAACCTAAATAGATTAAAAGACAATGATTTCATTCAAAGTGGTCATACTCTACCGGCGATAAAACAGCAAAAATGGCATCAAGAAAAACAGCATATCGACCAGTTTGTTGCCGGCCTTTCGCAAGTACAGCGTTTACTCGCACACATTCCGACTTACATGATATTTGATGATCATGACGTGACGGATGACTGGAATTTAACCGTAGGTTGGGAACTGGCCGCCGACCAGAATGCCTTTGCCACTCAGATTATTGGAAATGGGTTGTTCTCGTACTGGCTTTGCCAAGGTTGGGGAAATGAGCCCAAGAACTTTCCCCCTGAGTTTTTGCAAAAAATCCGCGGTGCATTCGAGCCACCAAAAAATAACAAATCAGAGAAA
>Ga0213838_1000606_pt1 | contig 24010 bp, 23 predicted proteins | sample SWPATP13_FD_160577 | JGI IMG/M metagenome (GOLD analysis project Ga0213838, IMG submission 160577) | Coastal seawater microbial communities from Marineland, Florida, United States - SWPA TP1 #3 | ecosystem: Environmental > Aquatic > Marine > Coastal | place: USA: Florida | collected 2016-08-06 | reverse complement strand
GGCCGTGACGAATACAACCCAGATAAGCTGCGTTACCACAACATCATCATCATGACCGATGCCGATGTCGATGGTTCGCACATTCGTACGCTACTGTTGACCTTCTTCTACCGTCAAATGCCAGAGCTTATTGAGCGTGGCTACATCTACATTGCTCAGCCACCACTTTACAAAGTGAAGAAAGGTAAGCAAGAGCAGTACATCAAAGATGAAGACGCAATGAATCAATATCAAGTTTCTTTAGCACTTGATAACGCTTCATTACACGTTAACCCTGAAGCGCCTGCTTTAGCTGGTGAAGCTCTAGAAAAACTGGTTCAGCAATACAACTCTGGCATTAAGCTTGTTGAGCGCATGAGCCGTCGTTTCCCACATGCGTTGATGCATGAAATGATCTACATGCCTCGCCTAACTGCTGAGCAGTGTCACGATGAAGCAGCAGTAGAAGCGTGGGGTAAACAGCTAATTGAGCAACTAAACGCAAAAGAAGTGGGTGCGAGCCAGTATTCTCTAGAAGTTGAAAAGCATGAAGAGCTAGGTTTGAGCCTACCGAAGATTGTGGTTCGCACGCATGGTGTGACGCATGAACATGCGCTAAGTGTTGAGCTATTCAATTCAAAAGAATACGGCAAGCTAGCAAGCCTAGCAGAAGCACTAAATGGCCTGATTGAAGACGGTGCTTACATTAAGCGTGGTGAGCGTACTCAAGCGGTAACAAGCTTTGTTGAAGCATTGAACTGGTTAGTTAAAGAGTCTCGTCGTGGCCTAAGCTTACAGCGTTACAAAGGTCTAGGTGAGATGAACCCAGATCAGCTTTGGGAAACGACCATGGATCCTGAAACTCGCCGTATGATGCAAGTAACGATTGAAGACGCAGTCGGTGCAGACCAACTGTTCACGACATTGATGGGTGACCAAGTTGAGCCGCGTCGTAACTTCATCGAAGAGAATGCACTTAAAGTAGCTAACCTAGACGTTTAGTATCTTTGATACTTCGCTCTTTCGCTTAATTTCTGTGTCAGAGGTGCTCACATACATTCGTATGCTCCGCGCCTCTTCCTTGAACTAAAACGAAATAGCTTCGCCTCAAAAAACTAAATATCTTAATGAAAAGACTGCCAGAAATGGTGGTCTTTTTTGTTTTTAAGTGGTTGAAAAATATTGGGTTGTGAAAATAATTGAAAATAATCCCTTGAAACTATTTTGTTCAATCCACATATCTATTTGTGAAGAGGATGGCTGTCTTGCTCTACAAGAGAAGAAACAGAACCTTCATTTATCGCTGACGAAGTATCGCTCAAGAGAGGATAATTTTCGCAGCACACAACTTAAAATTTGATTCATGGTCATGTCCCAGTGTTGTCACTAATCGAGGTGAAACCCGAGGAATGCAAATTGAATCTCTTAGCTGTTTACTTGGTCACACACAGGTTCGATCTAAGTAAAATTCACGGCTAGGACTATTGCTTACTAAAAGGATAGCATTATGAGAACTGTAGATTTCACTCCACTATACCGCAACGCAATTGGCTTCGATCGTCTACTGAATATGATGGAAGCGAACACGTCGAAAAACTCTTCTGGCGGATACCCTCCTTACAACATCGAGCAAAAAGACGAAAATCACTACCGCATTACTATGGCAGTAGCTGGCTTTGCTGATGAGCAATTAGATCTTACTCAAAAAGAAAATATGCTGATTGTAAAAGGTGAACGCAAAACAGAAGAAGAAAAGTCTTATGTTTATCAGGGCATTGCTGAAAGAGACTTTGAGCGAAAATTCCAATTGGCTGACTACGTTAAAGTCGTAGGCGCGAGCATGGAACACGGTCTACTACACATTGATTTAGAGCGTGAAATTCCAGAAGCGATGCAACCACGTAAAATCGCGATTAACGGTAACAGCTTACTAGAAGGTTAAGATTCCTTAGGTCTAGATTGGGAATAGACCGAACGGATATAGAGAGTAAAAGAGCACCAATCAGGTGCTCTTTTTTGTTTGGATTAAGTTGGCTTTCGACTAAGAATAACCGCCTCACCAAATCCGATGATCGCGGCATTAACCCTGCTGGTAAGCCTTTTTCACTTCTTCTGCGATAATTTCGATGCCTTTTTGCATCATCTTATCGTCTTGAACGTAATTCATTCTCAGACATTGACGAGCATGATCCCAATCGTCTTTTTGGCCAATAAAGAAATACTCTCCAGGAACAATGAGTACCCCTCGAGCTTTTAATCGGTTGTAGAGTTCCATTGTCGTGATCGGCAGTTCGTCAAACCATAGCCATAAGAAGATTGCCCCTTCTGGCTTGTGAATTCGAAAACGCTCATCGTCTATCGCTTGTTGAAGTAACTCGACAGCTCGCTGAGACTTTTGCTTATAGAATGGCTTTATCACATCTGTACTTAAGCGCAGTAAATCACCGTTTTCAATCATACGGTTGGCGATTGCTGGGCCAATACTGCCAGGTGCCAAGCTGATGATGCCGTTCATGTTGGTGAGCGCTTGGGTGACTTCTTCATTTGCAATGACGATTCCGCAGCGCACGCCTGGTAAGCCAAGCTTCGAAAGGCTCATGCAAAGGATCGTATTATCATTCCAAAAAGGGGTCACTTCTTCGAAAATGATATTTGGGAAAGGCACGCCATAAGCATTATCGATGATCAGAGGAATGTTATTTTCACGCGCCAATTTATCGAGCTTGCGAACCTCTTCATCTGTCAGCACATTGCCGGTTGGGTTGGTTGGGCGAGATGCGCAGATCGCCGCTACCGACTCATCCACTTTTAACTCTTCGAAATCGACGTGGTACTTAAACTGTCGATTATCGAGCATTTCGATTTCAGGATGATAAGAGACAAAAATATCGTCATCGATACCTGCGTCTCCATAGCCAATGTATTCAGGCGCTAGCGGCAATAAGATTTTTTTATGTGAGCCATCTGATTGCTGACCCGCCAGTAAATTGAACAGGTAGAAAAAACCACTTTGGCTTCCGTTAGTGAGGCTGATGTTTTTCTCACTAATGTCCCATCCGTAGGTTTCTTTAAGTAAATTCGCTAGGGATTTTACAAACGCATCTTTTCCTTGCGGCCCGTCGTAATTGGCCATGGCGGCCACGAGCTCCCCGTTGGCGAGCATCTCCCCACTGGCTTGGTTAAAGTAATCGAGCATGGCAGGAATTGCGGCAGGGTTACCGCCTCCGAGCATGATAGCGCCAGGAGTACGCAGGCCATCATTCAAATCGTCCATTAGACGGGTTATTCCAGAATATCGATTAAACTTTTCACCAAACTTAGAGAATTGCATTACTTATTTTACCTAATTCATTGTGATTGCTTGTTATGTGTAATTAGGGCTAACGGTGTGTCAGCCTTCAGAGTAATCCTTGAACATACCTCAATGCATTTGCGACGCAAAGCTCGAAATGCTCTAACACGAAAAAAACTTTGTTCTCTTAAGTGATAGCCAAACGTTTCCGTGTTCTCAAGCTGAACTCAAACTGAATGAGAACTCAGTAAATGTCAGAGCAGTGTGAGGAAGGTCACCCTTTTATTGCTCAAAAATAGCGCACTGAATACTATCTCCCTCGAAGACAAAACAACCTATTTTTCTTTTTGGAGATACTTATGATTACTCAACTATTCGTTAAAACTCAGTTATTTATTGAAAACTTCAAGAACGACCAACGTGGTGTGACTGCCATTGAATACGCCATTCTTGGTGTGTGCATGTCAGCGATTGTTCTAGCGGTTTTCGGTGATGGTTTAACGGCGGCGTTAAATGATGCGGTTGCGAATATTTCTCAAAATATTACTGACGCAAACACAGTTGAATTAGCTGTCCCTGGCGTGGAATAAGCTGATGTACTTATGGTGGCTAGCAGCCTTAGCCGCCATGGCTGTTTATGTTGGCTACTTCGATTGTCGATATCGAAGAGTCAGCAATCAGTCGGTGTTGGTGACGGGAGTCTTGGTGATTTCTTTACTGATTTCTATGCATCAACCTCCGCAATGGTTACAAGCTTCCGGCGTACTCGTTTTGGGTGGATTGTTATTCAAATTAAACGTGCTGGCCGCGGGTGACAGCAAGCTTTTTTCCGCCTTTAGCCTCGCGATCGACCCTTCTTTGATGGGGCTTACTTTGGTCACTATTGGGGTATTGGGTGGAGGGCTAGCGATGACATTGTGGGCGAGCACGAAATTGACAGCTGACCCTAGCTGGACACAACGCGGTGTGCCTTATGCCGTTCCCATTTGTTTGGCAAGCTTATTAGCTATAGCTGCCTCGTTATAGGTTAAACAATGAATTCCAAAATCATTCTTGGTTTAGCAGTGGTTGCTATATCTATTGGGCTTTATGGCGTAGCGATGGAAGAGACCCAAGCTCCGCAGGTCGTGAAAACCGAACAGACACAAACTGACCCCAAGTTATTAGCGTGGCAAGCAAACCGAAAGATTGCACGTGGTGAACAGGTCATGCGCCAAGATTTCCAAGCGGTGTACTTCACTCGTTCACAAGCAGGCTTACACGGCTTAATTGCTGATACTCATTTTGACTGGCAAACCCAAAAGTATGCAAAACAAACGCTTCAGAAAGGGGAAGTGGTTACTCCAGAGCTACTTACTTCACCCGGCCGTGCTGATTATCTTACTACTGTCATTGAGCCAGGCTTTGTACCTTTCAATGTAACCGTCCCTGGTGTGGATGTGGTAGGAGGGACAATCTCTGTGGGGGATTTAGTGGATATTTCGGTACTTTCAGCCCCGACGCAAAATCTATCTAAAGATAAAACGGTCGATGACATTCAGCACTTAACGATGACGCCGCTGCTTGCTCAAGTCCCGGTGCTCAACATGATTACTCGTGAGCGTTCAGTTAGCACTCTCAGTAGTGAAAAGGTGTCAGAAGTGACATTGGTTTTGCAAGTGACTAACCGCCAAGTGGCTCAACTGACCGTTGCTAAACGTATCGCCGAAATTGAAGTACATAAATCGATTGGTAAAGAGTATTCCGATGATTTGAAAGCGGATTCGAGCGATGTCATTCGTATCTCTGGTCAGCGTGATGAGATACGTGAATACCGGTTTAAGTAAGGCGCACTGATGATGAAAAAACAAATATTCGCAGTCGTGGTGAGTGTGTGGCTGTTGTCTCCGATGGCTTTTGCTGCACGAGTAATGAACTTGTCAGAAGGGCAAGCAACCACGGTTACTGTGTCGGGGAGCGTAGCGTCTGTTTTTATTTCTGATCAGAAAGTTGCGGATTATCAAGTGATCGACGCGCATAAAATTGTGCTTTTTGGTCGCCATTTAGGTAGTGCAACGTTTATCGCTTTTGATCAACAAGGCCAAGAATTAGTGAATCAACAATTGATCGTTAATCGTAGCTATACCGAGATTGAGCAGCAAATCACCATTCAATATCCACAAGCCAAAGTAACGGTATATGGCGTGGGTGAAAACATCGTTTTGAGTGGGTTAGTCGGCTCTGAATTGGAGAAAGATAACATCTATCAAATGGTCGGTGAGTTACTGGGCAAGCAAGAAGTAGAGCAGAACTTTTCGTCTGAGAATGAAGCGCCAGTGGATGACCTGAGCATTGAGTTTATGACCAAGCGCCGTTACCGCGGTGTCATCAATAACATTGAAGTGAACGCCACAAAACAAGTCAATGTAAAACTGACGATTGCCGAGGTTTCTCATTCTTTTATCCAAGACTTTGGCATCAAGATGGGCAGTGCGGGTAACCCAGGAATGTTCGTTGATCAGCTCACTCATTTTAGTGCCAGTGACATTGTTTCTGTCATTTCAGCTGTAGGGTCAGATCAAGTTGGACAAATCCTAGCGGAGCCGAGTCTTTCGGTGATATCCGGTGAGAAAGCCAGCTTCTTAGTGGGCGGAGAGCTGCCCGTCATCACGAGTTCTAACGATTCGATGAACGTTGAATATAAAGAGTTTGGTGTGCGTTTGGAGCTCATGGCGAAGGTGTTAAGAGACGATAAAATTAAGCTCGCCTTAACGCCAGAGGTGAGCTCATTAGACGCGCAATACAGTAATGAATTGTATGACTTACCAGCATTAAAAACACGCCGCGCGCAAACCACTGTCGAGCTGGGTGATGGGCAAAGCTTTGTACTTGGCGGTTTACTCAATAGTGAAGAGCGAGAGTCTCTGACTCGTATTCCATTTATTGGGGATATCCCAATTCTGGGGGCCTTGTTTAGACATACCGGGACAGAGAGAAATAAAACAGAGCTTGTGATTGTGGCGACGGTGAACCTTGTACAGCCTGTTAAAGCCAATCAAATTCAACTGCCGACCATGGAGAAAACCGGCACCTTGAAGCGCTTCTTAGCGCTAGACAGTGAATATGATAAATCTGAGCAACGTTGGGCGAATGAGATCCTAGCAGCAGGAGGATTCAAGCAATGAAAAGCTACTTATTGATGGCATTACTGGCTGGTGGACTAACCGGGTGTGTTGACCATGTGGTGGAGCCAAGAGGTACCGTCGTGGAAACGGTCCCCGTTCGTTATGAATTGAGCACGACCAGTCGCGAACTTGCTGATATTGAGCCTCGCTTAGAGCGTTTTATCCAAAAGCACCAACTACAAGGCAACGTGGTCAGTTGGCAAATCGCCACCCGAAACGCTTCCATGGCTTCACTCATCGACAAGGTACTTGATAAACACCAAGTGCCGGATGACAGAAGAGCTACACGCTTACTCAATTCAGATAGCCGCTTTTCGGCTTTAGTCGTGGCAACCGACGTTCAAGTTCGACTTGAAGTTTGTCCTCAAGAAAAAGTGGGTCGATATGGGTATGACCACCAAGGTTGCTACACCGATGGTAATCGTTGGCAAAGCATGGTGAACCCTGAGAAATCTATGTAGTGGTAACCCCTGGCGATGTTAAAAATTTAGGTATGACAGATATGTTCAATTTGGTCGATAAGCTGAGCGCTAAGGAAGAGCCCACCTCTCAAGCACTAGAGGAATGTGCGTTACTGTTTCAAACACAGGTGTGCCGTTCTCAACTGCATAAAGCGTTTCGTTTTGATGGATTACAAGCGCCTATTACATTGGATTACCAAGCGAGCAATGCGCTTAAATTGTCGGAATTCTCTGATCTGAAAGTCGTATTTGTTGAATTAAATGAAAGCGACAGTGTGGTTCGTGATGCGCAGCAAATAGCGTTGCAATTACCGACGCATTTATCTGTGGTCATTATTGGTCGAGAAGATGCGATCACTACGATTCGAGCGTTAAAGGAACTTGGTTTCTACTATCTCTTTTGGCCTGCCAATGAAGCAGAAGTGAATGATTTCTATCGCAATGTGCTTCGCAATCATCAACAGCAGCAAGGCGTAGGGCGCAACCGTAAAGCGAAACAAATAGCGTTTCTGGGAGTGAAAGGTGGAGTCGGTACTTCGTTGGTGGCAAGTGAAGTTTCTCGTGCGTTAGCAAAGACCCACCAATTGCCAACCTTACTGGTTGATCATACTTACACTGGCAGCAACTTAGATGTTCTATTAGGGCTTAAGCAATTCCAAAAGCGCAATGTACAAAAAGGCACTTTGGTCTCAGCTGTCGATACCGCACTGGCATCGAACTTGATACAAAACCTTGAAGATAACTTATCAATATTGGCGGTGGAATCTCACGAGTTCAGTCGCAGTGAGTTGCACGAATACACTCAGGCGTTGACTCATCAGGTGGTTCAAAACAGCGCCTTTATTATTGAAGACTACTCACACAGTGTGCTGACTCAAAAAGAACTGTCGCGAGCATTGCGTCATGTTGATTCATTAGTCTTGGTGTTTGATGCGACGGTTTCGTCATTAAGAGAGCTCAATAGAATGGTGGTGAGTGTGCAACAAGAGTTGCCACATTTACCGATCATGGTTGTGCTCAACAGCACTCGCCCGCATAACGCAGCCTCGATATCGAAGCATGATGTTGCGAAGCATTTTGGTCGTGAAGCCGATTGCCAAATTGAATTTGATCATAAAGCGAATCAATACCTACTTCAGGGCACGTTGATCACTGAGACTCACTCCAATATGCGTGAGGGATTGCAGCAGCTTATTGCCTCTTTGTTAGGGGAACCTGCGCCACAGCCTATGCGTTCGGGGTGGTTTTCTTGGTTAAAGAGGTAGCCACGATGCAGCAGTCCAAACAGGTTTATTTGCAGTTACGCCAGCAAATATTCGAAGCGCTTGATGCTAGCGCGGTTGCCGCGTTATCACCTGAAGAGCTAGAAAGCCAATTGGCGCATGCGGTAGAAATGCTCGTTAACCGCGAACAATTACCCGTTTCTGCATTGGCAAAACAGGAATACGTGACCAGTTTAAGTAATGAACTGATTGGTCTTGGGCCACTACAAGTGCTAATGGATGATCAAAGCATTAGCGACATTATGATTAATGGCCACCAGCAGGTGTTTGTAGAACGAAACGGTTTGGTCGAGCGCGCTCAAGTTCAGTTTATCGATGAGCAACAGCTGATTGAAATCGCCAAACGGATTGCGAACCGAGTAGGCCGTCGTATCGATGAATCGTCTCCTACCTGTGATGCGCGCTTAGAAGACGGCAGCCGCGTCAATATCGTGATTGCTCCGATAGCGCTGGATGGCACCTTGATCTCGATCCGCAAGTTTCGTCATCAAGCCATTACGTTTAATGAGTTGGTTGAATGGGGAACACTCAGCAGTGAAATGGCTGAACTGCTAGCGCTCGCCGCACGCTGTCGTTTGAACATTTTAATCTCTGGTGGCACAGGATCAGGCAAAACCACATTGCTGAACGCGTTATCTCAACATGTGGATCAATCAGAGCGCATCGTTACGATTGAAGATACCGCCGAGTTAAAACTGCAACAACCTCATGTGGCTCGAATGGAAACTCGATTAGCGGGTATCGAAGGAACAGGCGCCGTGACCTCGCGCGATCTAGTGATTAACTCACTGCGTATGCGCCCAGATAGAATCATTGTTGGGGAATGCCGAGGGGCAGAAGCCTTTGAAATGCTACAAGCCATGAATACTGGCCACGATGGTTCAATGTCGACCTTGCATGCGAATAGCCCTAGAGATGCGTTATCACGGGTGGAAGCCATGGTCATGATGGCAACCAATAATCTTCCGCTTGAGGCGATTCGTCGCTCGGTGGTAAGCGCCGTGGACTTGATTGTTCAAATTACTCGCTTGCACGACGGTTCTCGTAAAATTGTCAGCATCTCAGAAGTGGTGGGCGTAGAAGGGGAGAATGTGGTGCTAGAAGAGCTGTTCTCTTTTCATGCGCACGGGCAACTCGACGGAAAGGTGGCGGGCCATTATGTGACTTCGGGTGTTATGGCTCGCTCGGTACTGTTTACGAAAGCGCGCTTTTTTGGTTGCGACGCGCAGCTTCAACAGTTGATTAGTTCGGTAGAGCGGGTGGGGTAACAGCATGCATTGGTTTTTGGTTATTGGTGGTATCGCATTGATCGTCTCGGTCGTGCTCTCTCAGAAGAAGCCTGCTGTGGATGAGTATTTCAAAACACAATCAAACGCATCAAGGTTACAAACATCGGCGAAGCAAGCCATACAGCTGAATACTTTATCGAATCATTATGGGTTCATGCACCTAAAGTGGGGCAAAGTGAGCCAACAATTAGGCGCTCACGCTTGGGGAAAGTTAGCCCTTTATAGCGCCGTAGTGGTTGTGCTGTCCGTGGCGATTAACCACATGATGCTAAAGCTGCCCGTTTGGGAAGTGGTCATAGTTTCGCTGTTGGCTAGCTGGCTATGGGGGCTGTGGTGGCTTTCCAATCGAGATCGTAAACAGTTTGAAGAGAGCTTTCCTGATGCCTTGAATATGCTGACAAGTTCGCTATCGGCGGGTGAGAGCGTGGGCAAAGGCATTGGTTTTGTTGGAGAGAAGCTTTCTGGAGAGGTTGGGAAAGAATTCAAGCGTATGTCTGAACGATTGAAGTTGGGGGAGCCACTTGATGATGTCTTTCGTAAATCTTGCGAGCGTTTTCCCTACCCATCTTTTCAGTTTTTTGTCATCACATTGAGAGCAAACATGCAGCGAGGCGGGCAACTGAAAGAAGTCATGACAAGATTGAATCGCCAAATGTTTGAAGCTCGAGCAATTGAAAGAAAGAAGTTTGCCATGACCTCGGAAGCTCGTATATCGGCGAAGATAGTGGGTGCAACGCCTTTCGTTTTCTTGTTTTTACTTCAGTTTTTGAGCCCAGAAAACTTCGAGTTCATTATGTTTAGTGAAGCGGGACGCCCCATTCTTTACTACATGTTGGTGAGTGAAACCATTGGCTTAGCGATCATATGGGCATTGATGAAGAGAGTGAAATCATGACGTCGACATTATCTTTGTTTACTTCTCCGGAATGGAAGTCTTGGCTGATTTGGACGTGTTTGTCTTTCGGCGGGTTACTGCTTTGTTATTGGTTGGTCAGTCAGTATATCGCCCAGCACCAACTGACTAAGCTAGTGGGGCAATTTAGTCCGAACGTTCGAAATGGTCACCCTCGACAGCAATGGATAGATAATTTGCTGTGCCCAGTGACTCAATTGGTTAGTGCCAACGAGCAACAAATGCATCAACGGTTTATCGAAGCGGGCATTTATCAAACACGTTTTAGCCATCTTTATATGCCGCTGAAGTATTCGGCACTTATTGTCGGTGAGCTCATCGTATTGGTGGGGTGCTGGTGGCTTTCGGTTGAAATGAGTGAAACCGTGGCGTTGATGTGCGGCTGGGCAATGGCTTCGATTGCATTACCGGACATGGTCTTAGCGCAACGGAGCAAACAGAGGCAAAGAAAGTTGGTTGGTCAGCTTCCTTACTTGATTGATCTGACGGCGATTTGTGTTCAAAGCGGAATGACGATTGAAGCATCATTAAAGTATCTAGCGAAAGAGATGCACAGCTTTGACCGAGATTTATGTTACTTACTGAGTAAAACCAATAATCGTGCTCGCATTGTTGGTATGGAAGCCGCGCTTGAGGAGCTTTATCAAGAAGTACCCAGCACTGAAATGCGCAGCTTCGTCATGACACTGAACCAAAGCATGCAGCATGGTTCATCGATTTATAGCATGTTGACCGTGCTTGCCAGTGATGTGCGAGAAGTACACATGCTGGAACTGGAAGAAAGGATAGGGAAGTTAGCCGCCAAGATGTCGATTCCGTTGATTGTCTTCATCTTGATTCCGATCGTATTCGTTATTGCCGCGCCAGGGGTGATGAGGATGATGCAAAATGTATAAAAAATTTCTGATAGCTTTGCTGCCATTGTGGTTAATGGCCTGCAGTTCAACACCGAATGAGTGGCAACAAGAAGAATCAAAGGAAGTGATTTTTCAACAAACGCATAATTACACCCAGTTAGTTGGCTTGTACAAGGCTCAACTGGAACGGAAAGATAGCGCCAAGGTTCGTGAGAAGCTAGCGGATAGCTACCTACATTTGGGCGATGCGGAATCGGCGCTTTTTTATATCAAGCCGGTTTTGGAAGCAAGTGACGCGAACGCATCAAGTTATTTGATTCAAGCTCAAGCGTACGCTGATTTAGGGCAGTTTTCCGCTGCGATAACGGCTGCGAATCAAGCTCTCGCGCTGGACCCTGATAATAGCCATGCTGAGAATTTACTCGGCACCTATTATGGCTACAACTATCAGTTTGTTTTGGCTAGACGTTACTTCGAGCGTGCTCGCGAACACTTCTATGATGGGGTGAGTGTAAACAATAACCTCGCGGTGTTGGATATTGCAGAAGGGAAGTACCTAGCCGCAGCACAACGTTTGATGCCGCTGTATAAAAACCAGCAAGCCGATGACATGGTCATGGCAAACCTGACGCTTAGCATGGCGAAGCAAGGCCACTATGCCTTTGTGCAGCAAGTCCTCGCCAAGCAATATAGCCAACATCAAATTGAAAAAATTTATCGTTCATTGCAGAGCTTTGAACCCATGAGTGCGGATAACCGAGCGCAAACCCTTTCTGGTATTCACTATGAAAGCTAAGCAGCAAGGTGTAGCCAGTATTGAGTTTGTGATTGGCTTCTTTGCGTTTTGGTTGATGTGTATGGCGTGGGTTGAGATGAGTTATATGTCTTATGTCTCTTCCATTAATGACATGGCGATTTCAGAAGTCGCACGAGAAGCGAAGAAAGGCTCTCATGACTACATGGAAACCGTTCAGAAGGTATTGCATCGAAATGGCAGCATGTGGAATACGGTGATTGATGGCGATAAGTTCCAAGTCACTATTCACTACGTAAAGTCGGTCGAGGAGCTGACTCATGTTACTCACCAGTGCCAAATCGAGGTAGGGGAGAGCCAAAAGCAATGTGGTGATGAACAAGAATCTTCGTTGGCGATATATCGAGTGAACTACCCGTTTACTCCTATTTTTAGTTACTTCTTAGGGTTAGACGGATTACTGAGCCGAGAGATGATAGTGGTTCAAGAGTATGAACGTTCGAAATTTGAAGTGTAGTCCGGTCAGTCCATTAAAAGCGCGTCAACGCGGTATTTTTAGTATTGAGTTCGCGATTGTTGGGCTGTTTTTCAGCCTGTTGTTGGTCTTCAGCGGCGATGTGATCATTAAATTATCGGTGAAAGGAAAGCTCGATCGCCTGTCGTATTCACTGGTGAATGTGATCAAAGAGCGAACCCAGCTATACGACGCCAATTTGCAAATGACCGACAAAGACATCGACGATATCGATGTGATCGCGCGTCATTCGCTCGAGCGAACTTTCGGACACTATGAGCCATCAAACTATGGTTTAGTAATTGAATCTCAACGCTTCTCAGGTATTGGGCAGGCATTGCCAGCAACGCATGAAACAAGAGGTCATCTAACTTGCCAAGTCGCGGCGCCGATTTCTCAGCTGCAGCACCTTTCTGTGGTGAGTGTTTGGGGGCACCAAATGCCCTTGTATCGAGTCACGCTGTGTTATCGCACGGATAATTGGTTTGGCGATATTGTTGGCACCAAGTTTACGGATGTGTCCTCAGACTCGATTGTGATTGGGAGGTAATAATGAAACATTCACTCGCTAAGCAATCGGGCCATGCGGCGATTTTGTTCGCGATTTGCATTCCGGTGTTATTCGGTGTGTTTATGCTTGGGTCTGATGGGGCAAGAGCTCTGCAAACTAAAGCGCGTTTAGAAGAGGCCGCAGAGGCCGCAGTATTGGCCGTTTCCGCTGAAGATAGCGATAACCACTCGCTGGCTGAGAACTATATTGATCACTACCTCTACGATATGGATAGCCTGCTCGATATCGAGGTTAACAAGCTTTCATGCGATGAGATCTCTGAGTGTGCTCAGCAGGCAGAGCAGGGCGGCGCTCGCTATTTTGAATACAGAGTCTCAGGCCGAACCCAGCATAAGTCATGGTTTCCAGGTCAAGGTGTGATAGTGGGTTTTGGGGATACTTTTGATGCGACGGGCGCTTCTAAAGCGCGTAAGTTTCAAAGCAAGATTGTTGATATCACCTTTGTGGTCGACTTCTCGGCATCCATGAATGATGACTGGAGTGGTGGCAACAAAAGCAAAATTGAAGATCTAAAAGATACGTTAGAACTGGTAACGGATGAGTTAGGTAAATTCAACGCAGTGACTCCTGGGGTTAAACATCGGGTCTCGCTTACGGGTTACAACCGACGAACAGTCAATGCGAACAACAATGGAAAATTGGTGTTTCGAGATCAACGTATTGTCACCAAAATGGGGGAATACGATAAAGATGATGTGGTGAACTTTAACAAAACCATAGAGAAGCAATTTGAAGTTAAAGGTGCGGCCAAACGAATTCCGAACGGAGATGAAGCCGCGGTATTTACCGACATTTTCTATACCGAAGATTTTGATGGTTTCATGAAACAAGTCAGAACTTTCAAGGCATCCGGCGGTACGGCTTCCCTGCAAGGTATTATTCGCGCTGGGCAGATTGTGACTTCATTGGCGCAGAACCCTAATCAGTTGATCATCATTTTATCGGATGGTGAAGATTGGAATCACTATGCGGGTCAAACCAACAAGCTAGTAAACAAAGGCATGTGCACCAACATCAAGAATATGATCAATGGCGGTAAGGTCTCAGCAGATAACCTGAATGATGATATCGCGGTTGTTGATGGAGTCAGCCCCGGAAAATTTACCCCTTGGGGAGAAGCGATGAACGCGCGCATGTCGGTGATTGGCTTTGATTACGATTTGCATGCGAATACCGGGTTACTCAATTGCGTTGGTAAGGACAACGTTTTTAAGGCCGAAAACAAACAAGATATTCTGAACAAAATTTTAGCTCTGGTTACTGAAGAAGTTGGGCATTTGGCTCAGTAGCGTTGCGGTTGCAAGACAACGACCAAGCAAAAACCCAATCAACATTAAGAGAAAACTCATGAGAAACCTTATCGCGATGTCACTGTTATGTATGTTGCCTGTTTCCGTAATGGCGGCGTCACCTAAATTGGACAGCAACGAATTACTTTACCAATACTGCGACACTGAACATGCAGAGTTTGAGCAGTCAGTTACGGTTGGCCAAGGCACCAAGGTTTTGTATCACCAAGGTCCTTTTATGCAGATTACTGCCAGTACGAGTAATCAGGCGGTCATTGAATTGGTGCGAGATAAACTAGAGCAAGTGTCGGAAAGCGCACAGTGTGCTCAGTATTTATTAAGCCGAGCGACGGTTGTTGACAATAACCCACACAATCAGGTTATTGCTCGAGTGTTATTTGATTTTGATAAAGACGAACTTAATAAACAGTCGCGTTACTTATTGTTGCAGCTCGCTGCACGGTTAGAGCAACAAGCCAATGACCTTGTAATAACGGGTAATACCGATTCTAAAGGCAGTGATGAATACAACTTGAGCTTAGGCTTACAGCGCTCAAAAGCGGTGCTGGATTATTTGCAGGCACAAGGGGTGGACGTTAACCAAGCGACTGTCACTTCCCAAGGGGAACACGCTCCGGTTCAGACGAACGACTCTGAATCAGGCCGTCATGATAACCGCAGAACGGATATTCATTCTTAACGTTGCCTCTATGCCGATTGTGGAAGCAATATTTTCAGTGTGACCCCCAAGGAAGGGGAATCTGGCGTCTCAAACCAAATAGTCCCTTTATAGCTGTGAATAATTTCATCACACAACGCTAACCCTAACCCTGTTCCTGGGTGCTTTTGATCCGCTCTTACCCCTCTTTGAAATAAAGTTTGGCTGACATTAGGGTCAATCGCAGGCCCATCATTGCTGATCTCAATAAGCGTTTGTGACTCGAAGATACCGACCTTGAATACGATTCGTTGTTCAGCAAACCGATATGTGTTTTCCAAAATGTTGCCCATGACCTCCATGAGGTCGTCTTTGTTGAGAGGCAGCATTTGTTGTTCCGAGTAGTCACTCTCGAATTGAATCCCTTTCTCGGCATGAATCTTACTGAACATGCCGACTAAGCTGTCTAAAGTGGGTTTTAGCAGCGTAGCGTTGGTTGTAATACCTTTCACACCTAATGAGGCCCGCTTAAGCTGACCTTGGATTAAGCTATCCATTTCCAGTAGTTGCTGATTAATCTGCTGGTGGTTCGACGGTGATTGGTCATCAAGCAGCGCTTGTGAGACGGCAACGCGTGTTTTTAAGCTGTGCGCAAGATCATTGAGAGAGCGTTTGTAGCGTTCTTGGTTTTCTTTTTGTTGGTATAACAATTCATTCAGGGCACTGGTGACACTGTGTAAGTCTTCTGGGTATTTCTGTTTGAGCTGGTTTTGCTCACCCTGTTTAATCGCAAGCAACTCGTTTTCTAAGCGTGCAAAAGGCGCAAAGCTCACCCGATAAAAGACCAACAACAACGTTGATATCAGGACGAGAGCTAAGACGAGAATCAAAGCGGTCGTGTATTTCAACTGGCGCATGGGCTCTATTTTTTCTTCAATTCTTTGCGTAAGAAGAATCTTCCCATCTTTTTGATCTCTTAACCCTTTCCATAACAGTGTGTGGACGATAAATGCCGCGCCACTTGGCTTTTCGATCAAACGTATCGTATCAATTGGGAAGTTTAAATCCGTGCATAGGTTATCGATCTTAGGGCGAGTGATCCCTAGCTGCTTGAGTTGTGCCGTTCTTTTCTCAACGTCGATAGAGCTCCACACTTGCTGATTCGTACTGTTACATAAAATCACGCTGGTGCTCGGGGATTCTTTTGCGTAAAAATGATCCCATTCAGTGAGAGGTGGAATTTTGCCTGAAGATAGCACTTCATTGATCACTGCGGGTAGCTCTCGTAAGGTGCTTTTTGAGTAATCTTCAATTAACTGATGTCGCTGCGTATTGTAGTAAAACCAAGTACTGGTCAATACCATCGAAAACAGAATAGACGCCGCGATGGCAAACAGTCTTCGTCGAAATTGGGTTTTATACAATCGCTTCATATATCCATCGCTTAATATTATTTCGCTTCTAACTCAAAACGATAGCCCTGACCGCGCACTGTGCTGATGAGCTTTTCTTGCGTGTGTTGGGTTAATTTTTTGCGTAATCGAGACACGATCACTTCAATATTATTCATCTGTACACTTTCACCTTGCGCATAAAGCGCGTCGGCAATTTGCTGCTTCGATACGATTTGCAAACTATGTCGGATCAAATACTCAAAGATTTGGTATTCCAACGCAGTCAGCTCGAGCAGTGTGTCTTGATAGGCAATGCTCTTGGCTTGCGTATCGAGTGTGAGTGATTGTGCTTTGATTTGAGAAGTGGAAAAGCCTTGAGTGCGTCTAACTAGAGCTTCAAGACGCGCGTGTAACTCCTCAAATTGGAAAGGCTTTGTGAGGTAGTCATCCGCCCCTGAGTTTAAACCTTCGACTTTATCTTGCCAGTCTCCCCGTGCGGTCAGAATAAGAATGGGCACGGTAATTTCTTTGCGTCGGATTTGTTTAATTAACGTGATGCCATCAAAGTCGGGTAGCCCTAAGTCAATGATCATGACATCGGCATTCGGCTGCTTTTGGATGGTTTGCAGGCAAGCTGAGGCGGTTTTCTCTGCATATACACTGTGCCCCAACTCGCTGAGCTGAGAAGAGAGATGGTGGTTTAATATTTCATTATCTTCGACAAGAACAACTTGCATCGAATATCCCTATACGCAATATATTTCAACTAGATAGAGCTTACACTAGCCTCCGGTAAAAAAAAGGGAGAAGCAAAAGCTTCTCCCTAATATTTATCTCAGATTACTTCTATTTTTGAAGTAAAGAAATATCGGCAATCTGTAGGAACAGGTTACGTAGGTTGTTGAGTAGCGTTAGACGGTTCTTCTTAAGCGCTTCGTCATCTGCCATCACCATTACGTTATCGAAGAATGCATCGACTGGTTCACGTAGGTCCGCAAGTTTGCTTAGGGCTTCTTGGTAGTTGCCTGTTGCGAATGCTGGCTCTAGTGCTTCTGTCATTACTTCAACGTTTTCAGCCAGTGCTTTCTCTGCGTCTTCTTGAAGAAGCGTTAGGTCAATCTCAGCTGATAGCTCGCCATCGAATTTCGCAAGGATGTTACCTACACGTTTGTTCGCTGCTGCGAGTGCTTCTGCCGCTTCCAGTTCACGGAAGTGAGAAACCGCTTTAACACGTTGGTCAAAGTCAGCTGGTTTCGTTGGGCGACGTGCTAGTACCGCTTGGATGATATCAATGCTAAAGCCTGCATCTTGGTACCATGCGCGGAAACGACCGAGCATGAAGTCGATAACGTCCGCTTCTACGTTGTCGTTGGTTAGCTTGTCGCCAAGTAGCTCTTTCGCTTTACCGATCAGATCCGTTAGGTCTAGGTTGTAGCCGTTTTCAACGATGATACGTAGCACACCTAGTGATGCACGGCGCAATGCGAATGGATCAGAACCTTTTGGTGCTTGGCCAATACCGAAGATACCTACGATAGTGTCTAGCTTGTCTGCCATTGCAACTGCAGAAGAGATACCTGTGCTTGGTAGGTCGTCACCCGCGAAACGAGGCATGTACTGCTCGTAAAGTGCTAGTGCAACTTGCTCGTCTTCACCATCGTGAGTCGCGTAGTGCATGCCCATTACACCTTGAGTATCCGTGAATTCGAATACCATTGATGTCATTAGGTCACATTTAGCCAGTAGGCCTGCGCGCTTAGATTTCTCAACGTCAGCATCGATTTGCTCAGCGATGTAGCCAGCAAGCTCTGTGATGCGGTCTGTTTTGTCTTTGATTGTACCAAGCTGTTTCTGGAAGATAGCTTGGTCTAGTTCTGGAAGACGGTCGATAAGCGGACGCTTACGGTCGGTGTTGAAGAAGAACTCAGCATCCGCAAGACGTGGACGTACTACTTTCTCGTTACCTTCGATAACGTGGCGAGGCTCTTTAGACTCGATGTTCGATACGAAGATAAAGTTCGGTAGTAGCTTCTTGTTCTCGTCGTAAACAGGGAAGTATTTTTGGTCACCTTTCATGGTGTAAACCAAAGCTTCAGAAGGGACTTTTAGGAACTCTTCTTCAAACTTCGCTGTAAGAACGACTGGCCATTCAACCAGAGATGTGACTTCTTCAACAAGATCATCTTCTAGGTCAGCAATACCGCCAACTGCTGCTGCCGCTTTTTGCGAATCAGCTAGGATGATCGCTTTACGTGCTTCGTAATCGGCCATGACTTTACCGCGCTCTTCTAGGATCGCAGGGTATTGGTCAGCAGAGTCGATGGTGAACTCTTGTTCGCCCATGAAACGGTGGCCACGGATAGTACGAGCAGAAGCGACACCTAGGATTTCGCCTTCAATCAGCTCATCACCTAGTAGTACTGTCAGTGTCTTTACTGGACGGATAAATTGAATGTCTGAGTTACCCCAGCGCATTGCTTTAGGAATTGGCAGGCCAGCCAGTGCTTTCGCTGCAATGTCCATCACCAATTCTTGAACTGGTTTGCCAGCTACTTCTTGTTTGAAAAGAAGCCACTCGCCTTTGTCTGTTTTCAGACGGTCAGCTTGTTCAACCGTGATACCGTTACCACGAGCCCAACCTTGTGCCGCTTTGGTCGCGTTGCCTTCTGCATCGAATGCTACAGAAACAGCAGGACCACGTTTTTCAACGACTTTGTCCGCTTGGCCTTCAGCCAGAGCCGTCACTTTAAGTGCTAGACGACGAGGTGCGGCGTACCACTTGACGCCTTCGTGAGAAAGCTCAGCCGATTTAAGGCCAGCTTCAAAGTTAGAAGCAAAGGCTTCTGCTAGAGAACGAAGTGCTGTTGGTGGAAGCTCTTCCGTACCCAGTTCAATTAGAAAATTCTTCGCCATGATTATTTATCCTTCTTACACATTGGGAAGCCAAGCGCTTCACGTGACGCGTAGTACGCCTCAGCAACTGATTTAGTCAGGTTGCGGATACGAAGGATGTAACGTTGACGCTCTGTTACAGAGATAGCTTTGCGCGCATCAAGGATGTTGAATGCGTGACCTGCTTTTAGAATGCGCTCATAAGCTGGAAGCGGCAGTGGCTTCTCTAGCTCAAGTAGCTCTTTACACTCTTTTTCGCACTGGTCGAAGAAAGTGAATAGGAAATCGACGTCTGCGTGTTCGAAGTTGTAAGTTGATTGCTCAACTTCGTTTTGGTGGAAGATGTCACCGTAAGTCACGTTAGAACCGTCTGGTGCTACGTTCCATACTAGGTCGTAAACTGAGTCTACTTCCTGAATGTACATTGCTAGACGCTCGATACCGTAAGTGATTTCGCCAGTAACTGGTTTACACTCAAGGCCGCCAACTTGTTGGAAGTAAGTGAACTGAGTCACTTCCATGCCGTTTAGCCATACTTCCCAACCAAGACCCCATGCGCCTAGCGTTGGGTTTTCCCAGTTGTCTTCTACGAAGCGAATATCGTGAACCAGCGGATCGACACCAAGAACTTCAAGTGAGCCTAAGTACAACTCCTGAATGTTATCTGGAGATGGCTTTAGAGCAACTTGGAATTGATAGTAGTGCTGCAGACGGTTCGGGTTTTCACCGTAACGACCATCGGTAGGACGACGTGAAGGTTGAACGTATGCCGTTGACATTGGCTCTGGGCCAAGTGCACGTAGACATGTCATTGGGTGAGAGGTGCCGGCACCTACTTCCATATCCAAAGGCTGCACAATAGTACAACCGTTTTGAGCCCAATAATCCTGCAGCGCGAGGATCATTCCCTGGAAGGTTTTGATATCGTATTTTTGCATAGTCAGGTTCGCGCGATTCTTCTGAATGAATTAATAAAAATAACCATTGAGTATACCCAGATATTCGTAAAGCGAGTAGAGGTAATCTTGTTTAATTAGTGGTCTAAAATGTCGTTTAGTGGATTTTTTTACCTTTAATCGCTGTTTTTCGGCGTAAGGGGATTTTTTGACAAGTTTCTTACTTGTTTTTGGTGGTGTGAGCGAATAGAATTTCGCGGTCTTTGGGGAGTAGCCTGCTTGTTTCGCTTTCACGTTGAACAAGTTCGTTCGTCAACATAATTGGTGCAAAATCACCATGGCGTCCGAGACTCATCGCCTGATGAGTTTAGCAAGACCTTAGACAAACATCGTGAACCGGGGTGGGGCGCGAGGTTTGTCTTAGGTTAAATATAATAACCCTCACCCCAAATGAGCATGTCGTGAGCGTTTTAGCAATTTCAATTACCACTGTAGCACTAGCAGAGATCGGCGATAAGACCCAACTGCTGTCGTTGTTGTTAGCCAGTCGGTACCGTAAACCCATTCCAATTATTGCCGCTATATTTTTAGCGACCATAGCCAATCACGCCCTCGCTGCTTGGCTTGGCGTCGTCGTTGCAGATTATCTATCACCTGAAGTTTTAAAATGGGTGTTGGTGGTCAGTTTCTTAGCGATGGCTGGTTGGATTTTGATCCCAGATAAACTGGATGATGACGAGAAGATTTCTAATCGAGGCCCGTTTATCGCGAGTTTTATTGCATTCTTTATTGCAGAGATCGGGGATAAAACTCAGATTGCGACGTCGATATTGGGCGCGCAATATTCGGATGCGCTGACTTGGGTGATCTTAGGAACGACAATTGGCATGCTATTAGCCAATGTTCCAGTGGTGATCATTGGTAAGTTGTCGGCTGACAAAATGCCGCTCGATCTCATTCGTAAAGTAACGGCTGTGTTGTTTGTGGCGTTGGCGACCGGTGCGGCAATTCTTTAACGATAGAGAGGCGATTTTAGAGCTAAATATCAATAGCTAAAGAATCTTATTTTAGATCAAAATCTAGTTCGATAAGTGGTGCGAGTGTGGGCGTTGACACATCTTTGTCACACTTGTCATGCTACTTTAATCTTGTGATCGGTTTTTATCTGTAACGATATAAGCAAGAGGGCATGACTATGTTAACGCGCTATATGGGGATTACTCCAAAAAGCCAAAGTTACTTGTTTACCTTTGGTCTCGCACTGACCTTGTTGGGGATGGTGCTGACAGATATGTGGCTACCTATGGTGGCAGGGGCAATCATTATGACAGGCCTTGCCGTGGAAGCTTGGATACGAACGGCCCATATTATTCCGATGCATAAAGAGCTACGGACCATGAGAAAGCAGATCGACAAGCTTCAATCAGAGGTTCGAACCATTGAGTTCAACGAATAAATAAAGGCAGCCAAACGGCTGCCTTTTTCGTTTGAATTTTTGAAGTGTCACGTAAAGCATTTCGGACGATATTGCTAGAAAATGGAACGCAATAGAGACTGCTGCTATGCGACAATTTTCCTTTATTTACCGAATTGTAGAGGCGATAGAAACTCAACTTCCACGTAAGTTGGATATCAGTGCTTTGTCTGCAATTTTGAATGTCAGCCGTTGGCATTTGCAGCATGAATTTAAGCGCTTCACTGGAATGAGTGTTGGGCGTTACTACCGCTTGCGTTTATTGACGCAGGCAATTGGTGACGTTGCCAGTTCGGACAAAAGAATTATCGACATAGCGCTCGATTTTGGTTTCGAATCTCAAGAAGCGTTTTATCGCGCGGTTAAGCAAAGTTTTGAAGTCTCGCCAAAGAATTTTAGGCGAACCCCAGCCTTGGCTAAAATGATCGGTATCCCTCCGATTAATGTCCATTATTTAGAATTCTTCCAAATTGTTGAACAGGAACCCCCGACGGAAGTTTTTTTTCCTGCTCGAGATCTAATGGGGGTATCTCGTAATTTTGCCTCTGTCTTTTTTGATCAGAAGGAGGTATCTGATGGAGTAGCATTGTTATGGGAACGCTTTAGCCATGAAACTTGCCATTGGCTGCATGAGAATCGTCAATATTTTACGTTAGAGTACCGGAATAATTGCTCGGGGCGATCGGGACAATTTCAAATGTTGGCGACTTGTGATGGAACGGAACAAGCGACGGCTCACCCTCTTGCTAAGGTATCTATTAGCAAGCGAAAAATGTGGCAATTTACGTTACCTAATGAGGAATTTATTCCTGCGCTTTTTGTTTATTTCAATCAAGTTTTTTGCCAACAACACAAACTAACGTTGCGTCGATTGCCTTTTATTTGGCAATTGGATGAACAGGGAAAACTTCGCTTTTGGGTTGAATTAAAGCAAGCTGAGGCGAGGCTTGCCCTTCCTTCGAGTGTTAAATTCTTGGACGAGTCGATGACGCTGAAACCTCGGTTGGTTGGTGTACTCAATATGCAGACGATACCTTCTCATCTGGTTCAAAAAGGTCAACGCTTAGATTATGTATTGGATCGTTATCAAGACCTTCTTCCAGTAATAAACGCTGGCAAGCAACACCTATTGATAGGGAGACCCAGTGATTATGACTACACCCCTCAACATGACTTTCAAGTAAATCTATTTGCGGAAGGGGAAGGAGGGGCGCGTTCAATTGGTATCGAAGAAGGGAAGTATCTTAAATGTGCGCTAAGTGGAGGGTTACAAAAAATCGGCGAAGATTTAGATAGTGTGTATTTTTCCTATTTAAATGAGTCCCGTTACTTTCTGAGGCAAGGGTTTGAATGGATAACATACGCAGAGCAAAGAGCGAACGATGAGTGGTATATCGAGCTGTTGATCCCGGTCGCGAAACGCTAACCGGGATGGCTGAAAGGGTAAAGCCTTTAAGAGTGGCTAGGCTTTGAGGTCAACTTTGTCGCTTGGTTTTTTTCTCGGTAAAGTGGAGGAATGAATAAGAGCAGAGTTGTTATTATTACCCCCACGGTAATACTGAGTTGGAAATTAAAGAAACCGAGTACCAATGGTGCTATCGCAAAAACCACCACGTAATGCCATGCAAAGACGTGTAGTGAGTGCCTACCTAATAATGCGAGTGGTTTGAACGTTAACAATCTAGGCCAATGCTTAATGACGAAAGCAAATAAATATACAAGCAATAAGAGGTTGAATACCCGTAGCCAACCAAGTAGAGGTTTATCGGCGATTTGATAAAGCGTTCCTTGGTGAATGCCATATTGCGCAAAGATGTTTCGATTGAGAATGAAAATAATCAAGGCTGCAATGACGACGAGTATGGTTACCGCTCGGTACTTAAACCAATTGATCGGTTTATGGCGAGCAGTAAACCCTAAGCAAAGCCCTGCTACAAATAAAAGCTGCCACGCGAGCCAACTGAAATAGCCAGTATTGAGTGTCCCCTCAGAAAAAAATGGGTTAAGCATTGAGGCTAAATCGATATATCGACTGGATTGCCAGATCAATAAGCTAAGCACTATTACCCACACCATTCGTGCTTTTTTGAGTTGATGAATGACAAGAGGAGCCATCGCCAAAAATGCCACATACATGGGCAAAATATCAAAGTAAGCTGGTTTGTGAAGCATCGGAATACTCGTGATTAATGCCATCAGTTTGTCTGACAATAACCAAGGAAATAGCCCACCGTAAAAGTCTTGAGTTGCTGGAACAAAAGCTATGTATAGGCTGCAGATAATCAAAACCATCAGGATGGCACCCATGTGATAGCAGTAGAGTTGTTTGG
>Ga0213838_1000602_pt1 | contig 24157 bp, 18 predicted proteins | sample SWPATP13_FD_160577 | JGI IMG/M metagenome (GOLD analysis project Ga0213838, IMG submission 160577) | Coastal seawater microbial communities from Marineland, Florida, United States - SWPA TP1 #3 | ecosystem: Environmental > Aquatic > Marine > Coastal | place: USA: Florida | collected 2016-08-06 | reverse complement strand
GTACAGGTACAAGTTTTACTAGCTTCGTGACACAAGATACCACGTGGAATGTTGCTCAGGGGGCTATTGCACAAACGATACATGTGACTAATGGCAATACATTAACCATTGAAGCGGGTACTGCCTTGAATGTTGCGCAAGGTGCTGAACTAGTGATTGACGAAGGTGCTAAGTTATTTATTCAGGGAACAGAAGCTCAGCCTGTGACATTCACCAGTGCAGCAGCTACGCCAAATAGTTGGAAAGGCATTCGCTTTGAAGGTGCCAGAGCAGATGACAACGAACTTGTTATTGACCATGCAATAATAGAATATGCTGACAAAGCACTTTACACCAAAAAAGCGGGTGTTAAGGTAAAAGTGACCAATTCAATTGTTCGCCATAACAATTATGGTGTGTATGTTGATGCAGGTACTTATGCTGCACCAATGCATCCATATATTACGTTCAAAGGCGGTGCTTTATATGACAATGCGCAGTATAACTACTTCACCAACCGTTTTTACGGCAATACGGTTACCACTATTGATGCTACGGGCAACTGGTGGGGAACGGCAGAACCTCAAGCGATTGCCGCAACGATTTATGACATTGTAGACAGCTCACGTCGTGCATCAGTTGACTTTAATGGTTATTTAGACGCAGAGGATGGTAACAGTACAGGTACAAGTTTTACTAGCTTCGTGACACAAGATACCACGTGGAATGTTGCTCAGGGGGCTATTGCACAAACGATACATGTGACTAATGGCAATACATTAACCATTGAAGCGGGTACTGCCTTAAATGTTGCGCAGGGTGCTGAACTAGTGATTGACGAAGGTGCTAAGCTCTTTATTCAAGGAACTGCATCGCTACCCGTCACATTTACCAGCATTGCAGCTGTGCCGAATAGCTGGAAAGGCATTCGCTTTGAAGGTGCCAGAGCAGATGACAGCGAACTGGTTATTGACCATGCAATAATCGAATATGCTGACAAAGCACTTTACACCAAAAAAGCGGGTGTTAAGGTAAAAGTGACCAATTCAATTGTTCGGCATAACAATTATGGCGTGTATTTAGATGCAGGTACTTATGCTGCACCAATGCATCCATATATTACATTCAAAGGCGGTGCTTTATATGACAACGCGCAGTATAACTACTTAACGACTCGTTTTTACGGTAATACGGTCACCACCATTGACGCTACAGGCAACTGGTGGGGAACGAGTGAACCTCAAACCATTGCGGCAACGATTTATGACATTGTAGACAGCTCTCGTCGTGCATCAGTTGACTTTAATGGTTATTTAGACGCAGAGGGTGGTAACAGTACAGGTACAAGTTTTACTAGCTTCGTGACACAAGATACCACGTGGAATGTTGCTCAGGGGGCTATTGCACAAACGATACATGTGACTAATGGCAATACATTAACCATTGAAGCGGGTACTGCCTTAAATGTTGCGCAGGGTGCTGAACTAGTGATTGACGAAGGTGCTAAGTTATTTATTCAGGGAACAGAAGCTCAGCCTGTGACATTCACCAGCACTGCTGCTGTGCCGAATAGCTGGAAAGGCATTCGCTTTGAAGGTGCCAGAGCAGATGACAGTGAACTGGTTATTGACCATGCAATAATCGAATATGCAGACAAAGCGCTATTTACCGAAAAGCATAGCGTTAAGGTAAAAGTGACCAATTCAATTGTTCGCCATAACAATTATGGTGTGTATGTTGATGCAGGTACTTATGCCGCACCAATGCATCCATATATTACGTTCAAAGGCGGTGCTTTATATGACAATGCGCAGTATAACTACTTCACCAACCGTTTTTACGGCAATACGGTTACCACTATTGACGCTACTGGCAACTGGTGGGGAACGGCAGAACCTCAAACGATTGCTGCAACGATTTATGATATAGCAGACAGCTCTCGCCGTGCATCGGTCGATTTTACGCAATTTCTAACGAGCGAAAATGGCAATCCGCTTCCTGGAACACATCTTATGGGGGTTGTTGAAGGAGAAAACCGCTGGCAATTTAGTGATGGGCTTGTGATTTCTGATGTCACAATCAAAAGTGGCGCAAGTGTGATTGTCGAAGCAGGAGCCAAACTTGAATTTTTAGACAGTGCATCCTTGGTTGTAGAAGAAGGCGCTAAATTGTCAGTTATTGGCGAGGCAAACAACCCCGTAATTTTCACTTCCGGTAGCAGTGAAGAGTCATTTGGCGACTGGGGCGGTATAAACGTTAAAGCTAATAATAATGTGCATATCTCAAATGCTGTTATAGAGTACGCTGAAAAAGGTATTTACTTTGAAGGAATGAAAGCCTCCGGGACAGTAACTAACAGCGTTATACGCAATAATAATTATGGCATATACGTTCACGGCGCATCACAGCCACTAAGTAATCATCCAACTCCTGTAGTAACTAACAATGTTATTCAAAACAATCATAGTTATAACTACTTTACACAAACATTTGGAAGCGCTAGCAGTCGTACATTAAACGCTCGCGGTAATTATTGGGGAACCAATGATCCGCAGACTATTGCAGCTAAGGTATTTGACCATGCTGACGCTAGCCAGTCTCCAATAGTTGATGTCTCTTTTGCGAGATCTTCAGAAACAACTAATGTAACCGCTAACGCAGGTAACGACATTACGACCTTTGCCTCACAAAATACGACCCTTGCGGGAACCGCTTCGAGTAATACCAAGGTAGTTGCTCATAATTGGCAGCAATATTTGGGTGAAGAGATGACGCTATCAAACGCTAACACCAATGCTGCGTCATTCATCGCTCCAGAAACTGACAGCGAAAAGCTTCTGTCGTTTATTTATCGCATTACCGATGAAAACCAGATATCGGCAAGTGACAGGCTTAACGTAATCGTGAAAAAACTCTCAGATTTGGGTGCGACGATTTATGAAGACGGTACAAAATTTGAGAATTGGATTGTAGTCGACGCAGAACCGCCGGGAGCAACAGTGCGCTCGATTGTTGATGAGCTAACCAACAACGCCGTTTTAGAGATCAGTGGTAATGGATACGACAATGGCTACCGTTTGTATGATGACGGTGTTACAAACTGGGACAATAGCACGCAGTTTTATCTACAGTGGTCAATGCGCTCTCAAGAGAAGTTTGGGATATATTTATTAGTAGAAACGCTTGATGGCTTGCGATATTTGGAATATACCCAAGCGAACAAAGATACCTTATTGCACTGGGAAACTTATGTACACCACGGTTTAGGTAAAGGTGCGATAGATAACGCATGGCATACCTATGCACGTGACCTGCAAGCAGATCTTAAAAAAGCTGAGCCAGATAATGAAATCATCAGCGTTAAGCATTTAACCGCACGAGGAAACGTTCGTTTCGACAATATTATGTTAAGAGACGAATTACCTGCTGACATCGACAGTGACAATGACGGTGTGTCTAACCAAGACGAACTAGCGCAGGGGACTAATCCGTATGTATCCAACCGAATGGACGCAGTTGATGTTGTTTATGAAGACGGTAGCGGCGTAAACAATTGGCGAGTAGATGACTCATCACCTGAAGGTGCAACCATTAACACAGTGTACGATGAACTGTTATCGCAAAATGTTATTGAGCTTAGTGGTGCAGGCACTTCAAACGCCTACAAGCTATTAGACAGTAATCAAGATGCATGGGACAACCCATTACAAATGGTGCTTCGATGGTCATTGCGCTTTACGGAAGATTACAGGCTTTTTGTTTTAGTCGATACTGATGAAGGGCTTCGCTATCTTGAGTATTCAAACGCTAACAAAGACTTACTCAATTACGATTCTATTTATATTCACTATGGTTTAGGAAACGGCTCAATAGACGGTAACTGGCATACGTTTGACAGGGATTTGGCTGCAGATTTAAAAGCTGTAGAACCAGACAACAACATTATTGAAGTGAAAACGCTTATCGTTAGGGGAAGTGGTCGTTTAGCAAATATCAGCTTAGGTCAGCATTTATCTTCAACCATCGATAGTGATAATGATGGTGTCGCTAATCAAACGGAGCTAACTGAAGGAACAAATCCGTACATTAGTAATAATCCACAACCTGATTCAATCTATGAAAATGGCGAAAACGCAACGCACTGGGTTGTGTCTGATGCAAGTGTAGAAGGCGCTACAATTGAAAGCGTATATGATGATGAATTACAAAAAAATGTGACCGAATTTGTGGATTCAGGTACTCAAAATGCGTTTTCGCTATATCAACAGAATCAAACTACATGGAATAACCCCGCTCAGCCATACGTGCAGTGGACGCAAAAATTCGCTGCCGATTTTAGGCTGTTCTTCATGATTGATACGCAAAATGGCCTACGTTCTCTGGAATATACCAATTCAGATAGCAATAGAGGCAATTACAATAGTATCTATATACACAATGGACTGGGTAAAACGTCTGCTGATGGTCAGTGGCAAACTTTTGCGAGAAACTTAGCCGCTGATTTGAAGGAAATTGAGCCTGCTAATCAATTTATCGACGTTAAATATATGGTGGTGCGAGGCAGCGGCCGAATTTCAGAAGTTAAATTACTTTCTGAAATGCCTTCAAATGTTAAATCGAAAAACTTAAAAGCTTCACCTGCTGGCACATACTACTTTCACAATGATCATTTAGGCACGCCACAAGTGATGACAAACAGCGCATCTGAAGTTGTTTGGCAGGCTGACTATACCCCGTTTGGCCAGGCTGAAATCAAGGTGGAAGAAGTTGTTAATAACATCCGTTTTCCAGGACAGTATTACGACCAAGAATCTGGTCTACATTACAACTACTTTAGGGATTACGATCCTGAATTGGGGCGCTACATTCAGTCTGACCCGATTGGTTTAGCTGGTGGGATTAATACATATGGGTATGTCGATGCTAACCCTATTAACTTTTATGACCCGTATGGTTTAGCTAAATCAGGGCAAATGGTTAAAGTTCCTGGCACAAATACAACTGTCAGAATTGATAACCCTCATGTTCCAGGCCAACAAAAACATGCTCATATTTACACCAAGGGTAAGCCCACTACAGTGATAAATAAAGATGGTACAGGAAGCCATGGAACAGATGTGAAAAAAGTAACTAAAAATAAAAAAGTTTTAGAATATTTACGGAAAAAAGGATTCAAACTTGGGGTTTACGGAATATTACCGTTTTATACTCCTAAAGAAGCTTTCTGTATAGTAAGTCCTCGTAGCTGTACGAAGCAACCTGAATGTGTCTAGGATTAAGAATGAAAATATATAGTTATCAAGAAGAGAAAGAAGAATTTCTTGACCTCAAAGAAATATCACTGGTAGCAAGTGCTCAAGAGCTGAAGCAGGTGGTCAAATTGTTAGAAAAGGCAATAGAAATTAAAGAATCTAAAGGTGGAGAAGATCACATTCATCTGCAAGACATATGGGAAGAGTGGAATGATGAACTTCCTGATATAGTCGTTACAACTGACTAGATTTTCATTTGGAATATACGGCCTCGATGTGCGGGGCTTTTTATTCATCAAAAATGGTAACTTTTGACTGATAGTGGTGGCAATTTTTTAGTGGTATAGGTGGCAACGTTGGGGCGGAATCTACAGTTGTCAGACTTAGCGGACAAAACTCAATATCGCTCGATACAACATTACACCGACAATACGATTAATGTTTGTTTAGAATCATCGTATCGCTTTGTCGATAAAGTATTGGATGACTTGATATCGCTACATGAACAAGCGGGTCATCCGTTGCGCACCTATCATATTGGCGCAGACGAAACAGCGGGAGCTTGGGTGGACTCGCCCGCTTGTCAGGCGTTGATTGCCGATGAGAATAATGACGTTAACGATATCGAGCATCTTGGTGCACATTTCATTGAACGTGTTTCTCATATGATAGCGTCGAAGGGAATAGCAGTAGCAGGTTGGAACGACGGTTTAGGTGAAACTAAGGTCGATCGTATGCCAAAAAATGTGTCGTCATACGTATGGGGCACTTTACCTCATGGCGCACATAAGTTGGTAAGTGAGCAAGCAGGTCGAGGCTGGCAGATAGTGCTCGCCATCCCCGATGTCTTTTATTTTGATTTTCCTTATGAAGTTGATCCAAAAGAGCGTGGCTATCATTGGGCTTCTCGTCGTGTTAATAGCCGTACGGTATTTAACTTTATGCCTGATAACTTGCCGGTGCATGCTGAATTTCGCGTTGATACGTTAGGCCAACCATTTGTCTCCGATGATAGCGTTACTACTGATGAAGAAGGCAATATTGTGTATCAACCATTGCTTAAAGGGTACAAAGTTTCGGGTATACAAGGGCAGGTATGGAGTGAAACGGTACGTAGCGATGAACAAACAGAGTACATGCTATTTCCACGAATGCTGGCGCTGGCTGAACGAGCATGGCACAAAGCTGACTGGTTTGTACCCTATGACTATGCCGGCAGAAAGTACGACAGCACCACGAGCGTATTTAGTGAAAATTTGCGCCACCAACGCGATCAAGCATGGGAAATGTTTAGCGCCACACTAGGATTTAAGGAGCTGGCTAAGCTAGAGCAGGCGAATATTTTCTATCGATTACCAACGGTAGGCGCCAAAATAATCAATGGTAAATTGCATGCAAAGTCGCCAATCATTGGCCTGCCAATTGAGTATCGAATTGGCGGTGGTACTTGGCAACGTTATCATCAGCCCGTAGCGGCTGCTGGTCGAATTGAAGTGAGAACGCGTTCGATTGACGGCCAACGCGCGGGGCGCACTCTAGGAGTGTATTAGCTCATTTAAGCCTATTGTTTATGCTAAATGAGCATCTTAGTTAACTCGCTTTTGCGTAGAAAACTCGTTGGCAACATCGCGTTAGCTATTTAAGATTAGGTGTATTCTATGTTTGGAAACGTACACTTAAGATGCAAACACTCAAAAATCATGCGCCGTCCTGTGAAAGGAATCAATCGCCTATCTTATCTGTTATAGCGCCCTATTTAGACGAACAGGCGCATGTGTTAGAGGTTGGTAGCTCCTCTGGTCAACATGCTTTGTATTTTTGCAAACATACGTCAGTTAATCTTTGGCAAACAAGTGATACTGAGCAATATGTGGCTGACTTAACGTTTAATCTAAGTCAATTTTCTGTGCCCAATCTCCCGAAGCCATTATTGGTCGACGTTGCCAAATCGAGTACTTGGCCGCAGCAGCACTATAATCGCGTGTTTACAGCCAACACTTTGCATATTATGTCGTGGCCTTTGGCAAAGCAGTTCTTCAAGTTAGCCGAGCAAGTGCTAGCGCCTTCTGGGATGTTATTCATCTATGGCCCGTTCAACTATGGTGGTGAATTCACCTCTAAAAGCAACGCTGAATTTGAGCAATGGTTAAAACAGCGAGATCCGGAGAGTGGTATTCGGCATTTTGAAGAAATTGTTGCACAGGCACAACGATGTTCTTTATCTTTGGTAGAAGATATAGCGATGCCTGCTAACAACAGAATGCTTATTTTTACAAAGCGTTAGCAATTAGCAAAAGCAAAGTATTGGAATGCAATGAAGTATTCACAGAAGTTATTAAATAACAAAGTTTATAAAATTATTCTTATTGTTTGTGAGGCGTTAAAGTCGTTTGCATACTACACTTGAAAGTGATTTAAGCGAAAGGCATAACGATGGCCAGTTCACTCACAGCAAACCTATCTAAGCTCACTCATTATGTTGGTGGGCAATTTATTGATTTAGAAAGTTATTTTTACAATGTTAATCCTGTTAATGGGCAGGTGATTGGCCAAATTTCTGAAGCCGACGAAACTTTAATCAACCAAGCGGTAATCGCGGCAAAACAAGCGTTATCAGGCCCTTGGGGGCGTATGAGTGTACAGCAACGTTCAGCATTATTGCATCGTGTGGCTGACCGGATGTTTGAGCGCCAACAAGAGTTTATAGAAGCCGAAATCGCCGATACTGGGAAATCGCTATTTCAAGTTGAAACTATCGATATTCCACGTGGTACAGGGAACTTCCGCCACTTTGCCGACATGGCGAAATTTCAGCATGGTGAAACGTTTGTTACCGAAACAGCGACAGGCGAAAAGGCGCTAAATTACAGCGTGAATAAACCTCAGGGCGTTGTCGCAATTATTTCTCCTTGGAACTTACCTTTATTGCTAGCAACATGGAAAGTAGCGCCAGCATTGGCTTGCGGCAATGCAGTCATATTGAAACCCTCGGAAGAAACGTCATCAACAGCTTTTTTATTGGCTCAGGTGATGGATGAGGTCGGTGTGCCTGCTGGTGTGTTCAATTTAGTGCTTGGTCGTGGCCATCAAGTAGGGGACTTGTTAACCAGTCATCCTGACATTGACGCTGTTACTTTTACCGGTGCTTCTGCTACCGGACAAAAAATTATGAAATCGGTTGCGCCTACGGTGAAGCCGTTGTCATTTGAGTTAGGTGGTAAGAATGCTGCGATCGTATTCGATGATGTCGAAATAGAAAAAGCCATTAAGGGCGTTGCGCGCTCTACATTTACCAATTGTGGTCAGGTGTGTTTATGCACCGAACGGGTGTTTGTTCATCGTCATATTGTAGAGCAATTTATTGAAGGCCTAGTCGCTGAAGCGCAAGCCATTAAGATTGGCTATCCCAAAGAGCAAGACGTATTCATGGGGCCACTGGTGTCAAAAGCCCATCAACAAAAAGTGCTCAAATTCTATCAACTCGCCAAAGACAGTGGTGCGCAAGTGCATTGTGGTGGCGGTGTTCCAACATTTGATGATGAACGGGACAATGGCTGTTTTATTGAGCCAACCGTGATCAGCGGTCTGTCAGATGATGACGCGATCAATCAGCAAGAAATTTTTGGCCCTATATGTCATGTGTCTATTTTTGATGACGAAGATGAGGTTATTGCCCGCGCTAATCACAGTGATTATGGGTTGGCTTGTGCGATATGGACTGACAATTTGTCGCGTGCACATCGTGTTGCCCCACAAATTGATGTTGGCTTGGTATGGGTTAACACGTGGTTTTTAAGAGATTTAAGCGCTCCATTTGGTGGCGTCAAACTCTCAGGTATTGGGCGAGAAGGCGGTAAGCACTCGTTCGCATTTTATTCAGAACCAGTCAATATTTGTATCAAAATTGACTGAGTTACGAGGGATTTTTCATGCAAGTTGAAAGTAATGTAGTTGAAGGAAAAGCCACGCCACGAGGGAAGTTTCCTCACGTTAAGCGTGCAGGCGATTTCATATTTATTTCGGGAACCAGTTCGCGCTTACCCGATAATAGTTTCGCGGGAGTAGCCGTTGATGAAATGGGTACCACAGCGTTAGATATTAGAGTGCAAACCCGTGCAGTCATTACAAACATTCAGGATATCTTACGCTCGGTTGGTGCCGATTTATCGGATTTAGTCGAAATTAACACCTTTTTAGTCAATATGAATGATTTTGGCGGCTATAACGAAGTGTATAGTGAGTTTTTTGATTACGATGGCCCAACGCGCACTACGGTGGCTGTCCACCAGTTACCGCATCCGCACTTGCTCATAGAGTGTAAGGCCGTAGCATACAAACCCCTAAATAAAAACGGGGAGTAAACGATGAAAGCAAAACTCGCCGCATTTAATTTTCAGCAATGGATTGAAGAGCACAAACATCTACTAAAACCACCTGTTGGCAATGTACAAATTTGGCAAGATACCGACATGATGGTCACGGTTGTCGGTGGTCCAAATCAACGTACTGATTTTCATGACGATCCCGTAGAAGAGTTTTTCTATCAACTCAAGGGCGATATGGTGCTCAAAGTCATTGAAGACGGAGAAGTACGTGATGTGTTTATTCGTGAAGGTGACATTTTTTTCTTACCTCCACACGTCAGGCATTCGCCACAACGTCCAATGGAAGGCAGCATAGGTTTGGTGATTGAGCCCAAGCGCCCAGAAGGCATGAAAGATGCGTTTGAATGGTATTGTTTTGAATGTAATGCCTTAGTTCATCGCAGTGAAGTGCAACTGAAATCTATCGTTGATGACTTACCTAAGCTATACCAAGCCTTTTACCAAGACGAAGAAGCGAAAACGTGTCCTGAATGCGGTGTCGTTCATCCGGGGAAAGAGCCCCCAGCAGGTTGGGTGATGCTTGAGGAAAACGCATGAAAATAGTTGATATTCATTCGCACTTTTTTCCGAAAACCTGGCCGGATTTAGCTGAAAAATTTGGCGGTGATGACTGGCCTTGGCTGCGCCATGAACAGGTTGAAGAAAATACCTTGATTCAAAACAAGTATGCCAAAGCGATGTTAATGAAAGGGCAACAAGCTTTTCGACCAATTTATGCAGCTTGTTGGGATGCACAGGTTCGGGTAGAAGAATTGGACCAGCACGGCATTGACCAACAAATCATATCTGCCACCCCTATCTTATTTGCATACGAACGCCCAGTGGCGCAAGCAGAATATTGCGCCCAGCTATTCAATGATGCAGCGATTGAGATTTGTCAGCAAGCGCCAGGGCGTTTGTTTTCGATGGCGCAAGTGCCACTGCAAGATGCAGATGCCGCATGTCGTGAAGCGAGTCGCGCCAAGTCTTGTGGGCATGTTGGTATTCAAATTGGCAACCATATTGGTTTGCGAAATATGGACGATGAAGGCGTGATTACTTTCTTGCAGCATTGTGCCGATGAGGATATTGCCGTATTCGTTCATCCATGGGATATGATGGCCGCCGAGCGCACCAAAGATTATATGATGGGCTGGACAGTGGGTATGCCAGCTGAAACACAATTGTCTATCGTATCGCTAATTCTAGGTGGTGGCTTTGACCGCATTAGCGACAAACTCAAGATTTGTTTTGCACACGGTGGTGGTGCTTTTGCATTCTTGTTGGGGCGCTTAGATAACGCGTGGCTACATCGTGACATTGCACGAGGCAAATCACAGCACTTGCCAAGTAGCTACCTAAACCGCTTTTATCTTGATACCGCTGTATTCGATCACGACGCGTTACAACTGCTGATCAATAAAATGAGTGAAGAGCGCCTAATGTTTGGTACCGATTATCCGTTTCCATTGGGCGAACAACAAATGGGGCAGTTGATAAAAACCGCGCCAACACTATCCGACAGCACAAAGAAAAAACTACTTGCCGATAACGCACGACACTTCTTCTCTTTAGACCAATGATTTTTGAGCACACTATGAATTTTGAAAATACTCAGGCATTTGCCGAACAACTCGATCAACAAGACGAATTGGCCAACTATCGTGAAAAATTTCACCATCCTGTGATTAACGGCAAGCAAGTGCTTTATTTCACAGGTAACTCGCTTGGGTTACAACCTCGCGCTGCACGTGACTATGTAAATGTAGAATTAGATGATTGGGCAAAATGGGGCGTGGAAGGGCATTTTCATGCCACTAACCCTTGGGTGAGTTACCATGAATTGTTAACGCCGGCCAGCGCGCAGTTGGTTGGCGCGAACGAGTCTGAAGTTGTGTGCATGAACTCGTTAACTACTAACCTGCACCTCTTGTTTGTGTCGTTTTATCGCCCTGATAAGCAACGTTTCAAAATTATTGCGGAAGCGAAAATGTTTCCTTCAGATCGTTATTTACTTGAAACGCAGGTGCGTCATCATGGTTTCGACCCTGACGAAGCGATTATTGAAGTGGCACCACGTGAAGGCGAACATTTAATTCGTGAAGAAGACATATTGGCCGCTATTAATCATCATGCTAATGAGCTAGCACTCGTTTTCTTTGGCGGTGTTAACTACTTCACCGGCCAATTGTTTGATATGAAAAAGCTCACCGATGCCGCGCACGCAGTTGGTGCATACGCGGGGTTTGATTTAGCACATGCGGTTGGTAACGTGCCGCTGGCTTTGCATGATTGGAATGTTGATTTTGCGGCTTGGTGTACATACAAATACCTAAACGGTAGTGCTGGTAATGTTGGCGGTATCTTTGTGCATGATAAACATGGTCAAAATACTGAAATTCCACGTTTTGGTGGCTGGTGGGGGCACAACAAAGAACGTCGTTTCTTAATGGAAAATACCTTTGAGCCAATGACTGGCGCAGAAGGTTGGCAATTAAGTAACGTACCTATTATGGGCATGGCGGTATTAAAGTCGTCTTTGGATATTTTTGAGGAAGTCGGCATGGAGCGCTTGCGTCTAAAGAGTGAGCAACTAACAGCCTATCTTCAATTTATATTTAATGCCGTGGTTGATAAGTACCCTGATATCAATTTAGAAATTATTACGCCAAAAGAGCCGAGCAAACGCGGTTGCCAACTATCAGTTAAGCTTATTGGTATCGACAAACGATTCTTCAAAGCATTGACAGACAGTGGCGTGATTGCCGATTTTCGTGAACCTGACGTAGTACGTCTGGCACCAGTCCCTTTGTATAACAGCTTCAGCGATGTTTATCAGTTTGGCCAAACATTAGATGCCTTATTAGCGGCTTGGGAGCACTAATGACAACACGTAAAGAAAGTATTGCGATCAATGGTGCGGGCCCAGTTGGGTCATTATTGGCGATAATGCTGGCAGAAAAAGGCTATAAGGTTGATGTATTTGAGTCTCGCCCTGATTCTCGAAAGTCTAATATTTATCAAGGAAAATCAATCAACTTAGCGCTGTCTGATCGTGGTTGGCTAGCATTAGAAGCTGTGGGGATTGCAGATAAGATAAAAGAAAACGCAATACCTATGTATCGCCGTGTGATGCATGATGTGCAAGGCAATCTAACACAACAAGCCTATGGCCAAGAGAATCAGGCTATCTGGTCGGTGTCACGTGCAGGGATCAACGAGGAATTGGTGTCGTTGGCCGAGCAACAACCGCTAATTGACATTCATTTTGAGCACAGGTTGTCACAGTTAGATTTTGACACAAATAGTGCGGTATATACCCATCAAGGTAAGCAAAAAAAGCAATTTGAAAGCAACATTGTGTTTGGTGCTGATGGTACATTTTCCAAGGTGCGTCGATTAGCACAAGAGCTACCCAAGCAACGTATTAGCTATAGTTTGGACTATATGCCACAAAGTTACATCGAACTGCATATTCCAGCGGGTGAGAACGGCGAACATTTGATGGATAAAAATGCCTTACATATTTGGCCTCGCAAAAACTTCATGCTGATTGCACTCCCCAACCCTGATGGCTCGTTCACCTGTACGTTATTTATGGATTACGAAGGCGATGTTTCATTTGCTGCATTAGACAATGAACAGGCAGTTACACAGTTCTTTTACGAGAACTTTGCTGATGCCATGCCACTGTTGGAAGATCCCATAGCTGCATTTATGTCACGAGATCCTGCACCGTTATGTTTGGTCCATATTTATCCGTGGATCATCAATGAAAATGTAGCCCTGATTGGTGACGCAGCACATGCGATGGTGCCATTTTACGGGCAGGGACTTAATTGTGGCTTTGAAGATTGCCGCGTATTGAGTGAATTGGTGGAAGAGTATCAGCATCAATGGCCACAAATTCTGTCGGCCTATCAGCAAGAACGCAAGCCTAACGGTGATGCTATTATCGAGTTAGCGCAGCGAAATTTTGTTGAAATGAGTGATTTGGCGGGTGATGCGAGTTTCTTGCTCCGTAAACAAATTGAGGCGGAATGTCATAAGCGCTTTCCTCACTTATGGGTACCCTTATATTCCATGGTAACCTTTTCTCCACACACCAGTTACCAAGAAGCCTTGCGGGTAGGTGACATTCATAAACGTATTATGGACGACATCATGGCGCGTGAAGATATAGTTGAAACTTGGCAAAACGACGAGGTTTACCAAACCATAGAACAACAAGCCATAGCGCTGATTGGAGGTGCACGATGAGTTGCCCGTATCAAAAAAATCAACGTGAACTTGAAGAGGGGATTCATACCAATTTTCAAGACGACATGTCCTATGGAGATTATCTGTGCTTAGAGCAGGTGTTGAGCGCACAAAAACCATTGTCTAATCAACATGACGAAATGTTGTTTATAGTTATACACCAAGCGAGCGAGTTATGGTTAAAACTGGCTGGTCACGAGTTAACAGAAGCTATTGCAAATTTACGTGCAGGAGATTTTGGACACGCATTTAAAGTGATTTCTCGCGTAAAACATATCTTTAATCAGTTAACGCAGTCATGGCATATCTTGTCAACACTGACGCCTGTAGATTACCTTAAATTCAGGGACGCGCTTGGGCACTCATCAGGCTTTCAGTCTCATGGCTATCGCAAGCTCGAGTTCTTGCTAGGGAACAAAAACGAGAAGATGCTAGCTGTGCATGAAGCGAATCCAACAGCGCATAGCGAGCTGAAACAGATTTTGGAACAACCAAGTCTTTACGACGAAGTGATTAATATTCTGGCACAACACAAGCTCGAAATTGATGCGGACGTATTGTCGCGAGATTTTAGTCAGCCTTATCAGGAAAATGAGTCTGTGCTGAATGCGTGGCTGACGGTATATCGCGATGAAGACAAGTATTTCGAATTGTATGAGTTGGCAGAAAAACTCATTGATATTGAAGATGCATTTCAACAGTGGCGATTCAAACATATGTACACTGTGCAACGTATTATTGGCCATAAAACAGGGACTGGCGGTTCTTCTGGCGTCGGCTTCTTGCGTAAAGCCCTAGACATCAGTTTTTTTCCGGAATTATTTGCACTGCGGACACATTTGTAAAATTCTTGACGAAACTTGTTACAAATCAGTCGGGTGAGCTGCTTTTAAAAACTTGTCTAGTTAGTTAACATCGAACAATGTTCTGGAAACCCACTAGATAAATGGACATTTCAAAAAGTCAGCTTAATATCAGTCATTTAAAGATGATTTGTGAATTAGAAAAGCATGAAACGGTGAAGGATGCTGCACAAGCGTTATTTATTACGCAGCCAGCATTAACGAATCGTATTCGAGAAGCCGAACGACGCTTAAATACTAAGCTTTTTATACGTCGTGGTCGCAAATTGATCATGTCAAATTCTGGAAAACGCTTGTTACATTCTGCAAAGAAAATTTTGGAAGAGTTAGCGCGTGCTGAATATGACATTGCCCGTCTTACCGATGGTGTGGAGCAAGTCATGCGTGTAGGGTTACCTCACTACGCATCTTTTCGTTGGTTACCAAATGTTGTTGAGCAGTTCCGTCTTGCATATCCCGCAATGGAATTGGAGATTAGTGCGGAGGCGGCTACGTCACCGCTTAATGCGCTTTACAATGGTGACATTGATGTGGCAATGATATCTAGTGCAAACAAAACTTTGCAGATTGATGACACCAGTTTTCATTCAGATTTTCTCTTGGAAGATGAACTGTTAGCCTGCATTGCTAACCAACATCGCCATGCTAAGCGTGAATTCTTATTACCGACGGATTTCAGTGATGAGACCTATGTGACCAATTCAACTGTTCCAGAAAAGGATCGTGAATATGAGTTGTTTTTTAAGCCTGATAACGTGATACCTCGCAAGGTACTGCAAGTAGGTTTCAATGAAGCAATTATTGAATTGGTTAATGCCAATATGGGGGTGTCGATTTTCTCCAAACGACAAATAGAGCCGTATTTAACCAGCAGTAACATACGCACGATCCCATTGGGCCAAGAAGGACTGAATATATATTGGCATTTAGTTTATATCAATCAGGACTCCTTCATTAAACCTGCGCGATTACTTACTGAAGTGCTGAAGAAACAAGTCAATTAGCATCAGTCAATTAACTGCATTTGTTTTGCCGCTTGCTGAAACAGCCAAGAATTATTATCCGCGAGATCAAGAATAACGTCGAAGTGGTTTCGTTGTGCTATTTCATGGGTAATTGCATCGAGACCATGAAGCTTTAGTTGTTCATAGAATACATTACTTTGTCGTTTGAATTCACTGGTTTCGTTAGCTCCATAAGCAATTATACAGTGGCAGCGTGCAGGCCAATTAGATATGTGATTTAAAGGGCTATTTTCGCTAGTTTCTTGCGGTGATAACTGCAGGGGCTCGTTAATGTAAGTGAACGGAATTGGCGTTAAGTCGTAAACACCACTAACAGCGCAAATACCTTTAATTGGTAGCGTGGTATCGAGTACACACATTGCGGCTAAGTGCGCACCGGCAGAACTGCCTGAGAGATAAATTTCGTTCTTGTCATAACCAAAAGTCTCGGCATTATCTCTGAGCCATGCTATCGCGGCACGACATTCTGTCACAATGTCAGTTAAACTTGCGTTAGGTGCCAGCGTATAATTGATAACAGCAAAGTGCGCACCATACTGTTGAAAATTGGTTGCTGCAAAACTAGATTCTTCTTTGGATAACTCTTGCCAATAGCCACCATGGATATACACATGTAACTTTCGGCGTGCGCTAGTAGTTGGCATAAAGAGATCAATCGTCTGTGTTGGCTTATCGCCATATGACAAATTAGCTCTAATGCTGTGGTTGTTACTTGCAAGCAACTTGGCTTGAGCACTTTGGTCGATATATTGGTTAATAAATTCATTGATATCACTGATGCAACTACTAGGAGAATATTCGATAGCGAGTTGTTCTGCGGTGAAACCTTGATAAAGTGACATTAATGGATCCTCTTGAATATGAGACTCCAATATAGGTGTGATGACCAATAAAGATAAATTATATTTATTTGGTTAATTGATAATTTCATTGAATACTTTATTGGGTTTGAGAATCAAATGTTGTTGTGCAGGAGAGCACTAATCTCTTGCTCATATTGATCTTGTTTCGTTTTATTGAAACCGACATGTGCTTTGACAATTTTGCCTTGTTTATCAATCAAAAAACTACTGGGCATGCCACGAAGCTTGAATTTTCGCGTAAGTTTTCCTTTTGCATCGTAGAATATCGGAAAATTTGCTGGATATTCAGCCAAAAACTGTTGGGCAAATTCAGGGTTGGTATCTAAATTAACGCTGAAAACAGTAAAGTTTTGGTTCTGATATTTTGATTGTAAATTATTCAGCCAAGGAAATGATTGCTTACATGGCGTACACCAAGACGCCCAAAAATCCAAATAGACTACCTTGCCTTTATGTTGTGCCAACTGTTGTTCAAACTCCGTCACAGCATCGGCACTGGTTGGCAGCGACAAAATAAGCATGGTTGCTAGCAAAATCTGGCGAATTATTTTCAAGTGTACTTCCAACTTAACAAGGTGTTGATCTATTCAACGACAAATCAATTCAAATGTCTAATTGAAACTAATACCAAGTGAAATAAACATTTGACCAGTTCAGAGCTATGTCAGGGAAGTTAGAACAAAGCAAATTGATGTAGTTGTAGTCATTCTCGGCTTTGGCTTCCTGCGTCGCTCTACCTCCTGCATCCATACAGTCGTCCATCAAAGAAATTTGTGAAGTTATCACTTTCCTGACAAGCTCCCAAGGGCGAGTTTAAAAGGCTTATATGCAGCGTTATTGATCTTGATAAGGGAAGAACCATTGCCTACAATCAATGCCTTGCCTCTAAGCCTTTTAATTCTCGCTGAATGATCAAATATTTAATTCAATTGGTATAATTCTTCAATTACATAATCTGACTTAAAACCTAAACTATTATTGCTTATAATTAACAGACGAAATGGATTTCGATGTAACTAATAAATTCGAGGGGGAATCGTGCGGTATTTTATTCAGTTAATCATAATTTTATCAGTTAATTTTCAAGTGCTCGCTTTTCAAGAAGGTGTTGAGATGGACGCTGAGCATAAAATGTGGTTAAAAGAAAAATTTAGTGACCAACATCAATCACTCATTCCAATCGTTGCCGTTGCAGACATGTACTTTGCTTGTAACCGCGATCGCAATATCGAACCTGCTCGCTATCCGGTTGCTAAACTCGTGACGCAAACAGATAAAGACGTACTAGCGCAAAAGCTCTCTGTTTGCCTAGGGGAGCAAACGGTTAAGTCTGAAGTAGCGGTAAATTATGGACTACAGGGGTGCTTTGAAGAACAACTTAGTCGCTTTCCACAGAAAGAGAAACGGCAAAAAATAGCGTTGGTGAATAAAGCGATTGCCTCGTTATCGCTCGAAGAAAAACAAAAGAGCTTTAGCAAGTGTGTTACACAACAGGCTATTCGCTATTTGCGTTAGGATTGTTTTTGGAATGATTGCCGTTGTCATTAAAGGAACTCGGTAGGATATCGACACCGACCCATTTACCTAGCTTTATGACAATAGGAATGGTAATCGGGGCAAACGGCAAGATGGCAAAAATGCCTATACCTACCCCTTTAAGCACATCCAAAAATTGTTGGTTGGCCACTTTCATTTCTTCTGGCGTTGCCTTTCGCAAGGTATAGCGCTTATAAATTGCCAGCATTTCCTTCGTTTCTTGCTTTTCTTGGGCAAGCGCGAACTTTACTTGTAACAACTGGCGTTTCAGTTGATACATCTGGCGTCGTTTCGAAATGCTCGCAACACGCCTTGGCGCTTTAAAAAAGTGAATCCAATATTTCATTGATATATTTTCACACATTTTATAGTTTAGTAACAGCAGGGACTTTTTAAATTGCATTTCGGTTAGGAATGTTTACAGCCGAACAAACCAAATACAGTCGAGGGTTTAATGGAACTAATAGCTCGCTCTTTCCCACATTTGTACAAATATTTGTCAAAAAAATTTTACAGCTATTAGCGTTTAAAATAACACTTGTTTTATGTGGGATAGTATCTTAGATACTGTCGTGATATGTTCAAATAACCTTCACTTATTAACAATATTTATACAAACAACGAAGGCAATCAATTATTTAAGGGTTATTTATGACAATAATAAACATGCAAAAAGGCAAGCTAGCTCGAGCCGTTAGCTTGGCATTGTTTTCTGCGGGCGCATCGATTGGCATGATGTCACCTGCATTTGCACAAGAGGCGGCTGAAGAAACAGAAACGATTGTAGTAACTGGCTCTAGGATCGAGCGCTCAACAGCAGCAACGCCAACGCCTACAACTGTATTAGATGCGGCACAAATTGAGCAATTGGGTTACAACAATGCTGGCGATATTCTTAACAGCTTACCTGCTTTCAGTGCAAGTATTGGCCGAGCAAATTCTTTACCGTCTGAGTCGGGTTTAGAACTACCAAACTTAAGAGGAATGGGCACTAATAGAACGCTTGTACTTGTGAATGGTCGTCGTCATGTGGGAAGTCAAGCTGGAAATTCAGCCGTTGATGTAAGTTCAATTCCACCCCAAATGATTCAAAGGGTAGAAGTTATTACTGGCGCAGCATCAGCAGTTTATGGTGCAGATGCTGTTTCTGGTGTAGTCAACTTTATCATGAAACAATCTTATGATGGCATCAAGTTTGACGCTAAATATGGTGAGTCGGCAGAAGGGGATGGTGAAGAGACTACGTTTAGCTTATTGGCAGGTACTGAGTTTGATCAAGGCAAAGGTAATCTGCTATTTTCCTTTGACTATACAGACAGAAAAGCAGTGCGTAATGAAGATCGTGATTACGCTTCTCGCGGACTATTTTGGCAAACTAATCCGCTTAATACAGGGCAAAATGATGGTCAGCCTGGAAGCTACCTTATCGAAAACAGACGAGTATTGCCGTTAAATACAGCAGGTATTGTTTCACCTACCGGTTTTGGCTTTCTCGGCTTTGACCCAGTTACTGGTGTGATCTTAGGTTACCAACCTATAGGGGATTTACCTGCGCAAACATTTGATGCGAATGGTAATCCGATACCATTTGATCGCGGTTCAGATTGTATAGGCATAAATTGCTCTGGTGGCTCAGGATTTGGAACAGATGAATATGATGTCATCAGTGTGCCGACAGAGCGCATCATTGCAAGTGTTGTGGCGAATTACGAATTATCAGATAGTCACCGTATATCCGCTGACCTTAAATATGCGAGTACGACTGGCGAAAATACCCAGCAACCTTCATTTAGTGACGGTGTATTTGGCCCAGTTATTCAAGTAGGTGTAGAGAACCCGTATTTACCGGATATAATTCGTGATGCCATGCTTGATGCTGGATTAGCACAAGTTGTTGTGCATAAGGCGCACGATGATCTGGGTAAGTTACCAACTGAGAATGAATTCGATCTATTCCAAGTAGTGCTTGGTGCAAATGGGGAATTAAGTGAGGATATTTCCTACGATTTCTACGTACAGCATGGCCAAAGCAAAGGGAAAAATGCGACGTTAGATCGTTTCGTCCAGCGATTTATTCAATCACAAGACGCGGTGCTCGATAGCAATGGTAACATTGTGTGCCGAGATAGCAGTAATGGTTGTGCGCCTTTGAATCCATTTGGCATCAATGCTGCGTCTCCTGAAGCAGTAGACTTTTTGATGCGGCCAACTGTCATCGACACTAAATTAGAGCAAACAGTTATTAACTTTTCTGTGAATGGAGACCTTGCAGAGTTGCCAGCTGGCACGCTTCAATTTGCGGCAGGTTTGGAATACCGCGAAGAAAAAAGTGAATCTGTTCCTGAAGATATTTTGCTAGTTGGTGGTGAAACAAATAATACTTGGGACGGTCCTAGAGTTGTAGTGAAAGGTAGCTATGATGTAGCAGAAATTTTTGGCGAGCTAAGAGTACCACTACTCGCTGATAAGACATTAGTTGAAGAGTTAACATTAGAAACAGCGGTTCGTTTTTCTGATTACAGTACTGTTGGTAACCAGACCGCATACAAACTTGGCTTAGATTGGATTCTGAACGATAGTCTACGAGTTCGTAGTTCCTATGGAGTGGCTGTACGGGCGCCAAACGCGGGCGAATTATTTACACCTGAACAGTTACTATTCGAACGTGTTGTTGACCCATGTGACTCAGGAAATATTACACAAGGCCCCAATGCCAGCTTGAGACAGGCAAATTGTGAAGCGCTTGGTGTGCCTGACGGTTTTGTTTCACTGGCAAACGGTGCAACAATGAAAATGTTGGTGTCGGGCAATGAAGAATTAGAAGCAGAAGAATCTACGTCAACCACAGTTGGTTTCGTGTATACACCTGATTGGACTGAGAATTTTTCCATTGGTGTTGATTATTGGGAAATGAATATAGATGAAGCTATTTCGACACCTTCAGGTACTGCAATATTAGCCAACTGTGTTGATTTTGATATGGCAAATAATCCTTTCTGTCCACTAATTTCGCGCACTAGCGATTTTCAAATTGACACGGTTACAAAGCAACAGATAAATATCGCCGAATTGAAGTCGTCTGGCTTCGACATCGAAGCTAATTACTTATTAGATATGAGTTCGTCTGGCAGTGTTTTATTCAATTTAGTGGGTAGTCATTATAAGGAACGAAATCAAGTAATTGATAAGAACAATCCTGATGATGTGGTTAGACAAGTGGGAATCGCTAACGCGCCTCGCAATAGATTTAATGCGAATGTCACTTATCGACTTCAAGATTGGACAGCTCATCTTTCGTTAAATTATGTTGGTAGTTCACGCATAGCATTTGGTGACCCCGAAGATAGTGATCCTTTGTATGACCGCCCCAACAAAATAGATTCAGTAGTATATGCAAATGTAAGAACGTCATATCGCTTTAATGAGTCACTAGAGATTTATTTAGGTGTGAATAATATAACGGATAAAGAACCTCCAGCCATTCAACAAACATATGAAGGGACTAGCGTTTATGATGGCGTAGGTCGTTCTTATTATTTAGGTGTAAATTATGAATTTTAAAGATTCATAATACCTTGATAGTTCTTAAAGCGTCGCCTAAGTGCGACGTTTTTTATTTTGTACTAGCTAAAACTCTATTAAGTGATGGATAATTTAAATAAATTGTAACAAATGCAAGTATTCAGACACAGACTAGCTTTGTTAAATCGACTGAAAATGGCTTATAGTAGCTATAATTCAATAACAATAGTTCAGTATGGGTGCCTCTATGGGACAAGAAACACCAAAAGTATTAGTTGTCGATGACGACATGAGATTACGCGCATTATTGGAAAGATACCTTGTAGAGCAAGGGTTTGTTGTGCGTAGTGCGGCTAATTCTGAGCAAATGGATCGCTTATTAGAGCGTGAAAACTTTCATTTACTGGTGCTCGATTTAATGTTGCCAGGTGAAGATGGTTTATCGATTTGCCGAAGGTTACGTCAAAACGCCAATGATATTCCGATTGTCATGTTGACGGCAAAAGGCGATGAAGTAGATCGTATCATTGGTTTAGAGCTTGGTGCCGACGATTATATGCCGAAGCCATTTAATCCTCGTGAGTTGCTTGCACGTATCAAAGCCGTGCTCAGACGTAAAGTGCAAGAAGCGCCAGGTGCGCCGTCGCTAGAAGAGAATATTATCGAATTTGGTGAATATCAGCTTAATCTTGCAACGCGTGAAATGAAAAAGGGTGAAGAAAACATGCCGCTTACAAGTGGTGAGTTTGCGGTATTGAAAGCGTTGATCACCCATCCACGTGAGCCTCTATCAAGAGATAAGTTGATGAACCTTGCGCGCGGTCGTGACTACTCTGCGTTAGAGCGTAGTATTGACGTGCAGGTGTCGAGGTTAAGACGCATGTTGGAAGAAGATCCGGCTAAGCCTCGTTATATTCAAACAGTATGGGGGCTTGGCTATGTTTTTGTTCCCGAAGGAAAAGCGGTAGCCTAATTCATTATCATGAAAATATTGCCACGTAGTGCGTTCGGGCAAACTATTCTTTTAATTGGTGTATTGTTACTGATCAACCAAGTTGTGTCGTTAGTATCAATCGCCAATTATATTCTACAGCCTAATTACCAGCAAATTAATCAGTTACTTGCCAAGCAGGTGCGTGTGGTATTCATTGATGCAGGAGAGCCTGTGGTGAGTCGCGCGATGGGCGAGGCGTTTCAGCGGGAAACTGGTATAGGTGTTTACCTAGAAGAAAAGGCAATTCCGCTTGGTTTAGGTGAAGCCAAATACTTTGAATATCGTTCGCTCGAAATGTCTGAGTTGCTGGGAGGCCCCGCAGAGGTTAGGATTTCTCAAGGTGATGAATACCTATTTTGGATTCGGCCCCCACAGGCTCCAAATTTGTGGGTGAAGATCCCTTTGGTTGGACTTGAAGAGGCAAGCTTGTCACCGCTCATTGTGGTATTGATGATATTAGGTGGTTTAAGTGTTATTGGTGGCTGGCTATTTGTACGTCAGCTAAATAGACCTTTAAAAGCATTGCAGCACGCTGCGCATCAAGTAGGACGTGGTGACTTTCCGGAGCCATTAAAGGAGTCTGGCACAACCGAGATTGTTGCTGTAACTCGTGCATTTAATCAAATGTCTCGTGGTATAAAGCAACTAGAAGATGATCGTAATTTGTTGATGGCGGGGATTTCTCACGATTTAAGAACACCTTTGACGCGAATTCGCTTATCAACTGAAATGATGTCCAAAGACGATGAATTTCTAAAAGAAGGAATTGAGGGCGATATTGATGATATGAACTCGATTATTGACCAGTTCATTGATTATATTCGCCATGATACCAGCGATAAAACAGAAGACGTTGAGTTAAATGAATTAATTAGCGACGTTGTCAATGCGGAGAGTGTCCAAGGAAGAAATATTTTATTCTCGCCAGCGGAAATTCCGACAGTCACAGTTCGTTACATTGCCATAAAGCGAGTAGTGGCTAATCTAGTGCAAAACGCCATACGTTATTCTGAAGGGGATATTAGTATTCAAACTGGACTAACTGAAAATGGTCATTACGTTTATTTCGATGTAAATGATTATGGCCCAGGTATTCCTGATGAAGATATGGATAGGCTATTTCAGCCTTTTACCCAAGGAGATAAGGCGCGAGGTACTGAAGGAAGTGGTTTAGGGTTAGCTATTATTAGGCGTATCGTTGACACTCACGGCGGTCAGGTGATTCTTTCCAATAGAGAAGAAGGTGGTTTACGTGCGAGGGTATTGTTGCCGTTGTAGTGACGAAAAATCTGCTTAAAATGCTCCTGTTATATCATGTTGTAAGCGCCATCAAAGCTATAACTTAATTCATCAGACATTAAAAAAGCCGCTAAAGCGCTATCTCTTGATCACATTTCTTCAAGAGCTTTAGAGGCATAGTAGCCCTCAAGGATGGTTTCGAGTAGAAACCATCCTTCCCATAATGTTTTCCAGCCAACTATTCCTGTCCTTTTACTGTC
>Ga0213838_1000598_pt1 | contig 24177 bp, 19 predicted proteins | sample SWPATP13_FD_160577 | JGI IMG/M metagenome (GOLD analysis project Ga0213838, IMG submission 160577) | Coastal seawater microbial communities from Marineland, Florida, United States - SWPA TP1 #3 | ecosystem: Environmental > Aquatic > Marine > Coastal | place: USA: Florida | collected 2016-08-06 | reverse complement strand
TTTTCTTCTGGCTAGACGACAGTGATTTCACCAACTTCTTTTGGGTCTCTACATGCTCAGCCATCATTTGATCAATCAAAACCAAACCATCTTTAGTCAGCTCTACCGTGACACTTCGGCGATCTTCTTTGCTATGGGCACGAACAATCAAGCCTTTCGCTTCTAGTTTATCTAAACGATTCGTCATAGCACCGGAAGTGAGCATCATCGATTCGATGAGCTCTGAAGGCGTTAAACGAAATGGTTTCCCAGAACGACGAAGCGTTGCCAACACGTCAAACTCACCAAGCTTCATATCGTATTTTTTATGAAGATCAGCGACTTCTGTTTCCATATATTTCGCAATGCGCATGATTCTGCCCATCATGGCCATTGGCTCGGTTTCTAGCTCTGGCTTTTCCTTAGCCCACTGCTCTACTACGCGGTCGATAGCGTCCATTTGCAATCTCGCTCCGTTATTGGTTCTTTAACTTCAAATTAGTTTAACATAAAGATACTTTACAAGCATAAATATTAGGTATAGAGTTCACACAATTAGTTATCTTAACGTAAAGATATTTCAAATGAATATATTACTGGCAATGATCCCTGCATTTTTTTGGGGAACAACCTATGCAGTGACGCAATTTACGCTACAGGAGTGGCCACCATTGTTACTAGGCGCTTTGCGCGCTTTACCTGCAGGTTTGCTATTGCTGGCTGTTAAACCTACCTTACCGAAAAAAGGTGAGTGGCAGATCATCTTCAGCTTAGGGTTGATCAATATCGCGACCTTCTTTGGTCTTATCTTTGTTATGGCCCTAACGCTACCTTCTGCGATTTCTGGCGTGGGGATGATCTCTGTACCAGTGTTTGCCATGATCTTTCATTGGATCGTGAAAAAGCAGCGCCCTCATTTCATCCAAGCCATTTCTGGTGCTGGTTTGATTGGATTGGCGTGGATGCTTTTCAACCCAAGTCAAATTTCACTTAACCCTGTAGGGCTAGGGGCTATGTTTGCAGCGATCATGTGTATCATTATTGGTAGCAGCATTACTAAATCCCTTGGGAATCGTATGCATTGGTGGACGGTACTAACTTGGCAATTAATCCTTGGGGGAGCGATTTTATCCATCGCTTCAATAGTGCATGCTATTGCCGATCCTCAACAATACGCCAATGCGATAAATAACTTTAGTACACGTAATTTCCTAGGTTTACTTTGGGTTATTGGCTTGAACACAGCTCTCGGTTACGGCATGTACGTGTGGTTACTACAACGAATGTCCGTGGTTGATTTTACATTCGGTGGTATTGCGAATCCTGTTGCGGGTATCGTGACGGGCATGGTGCTAATGGGTGAATCTTTCACGGCAACACAATATTCATTCATGGTTGGGATGATTGTCATGTCATTACTGCCTCAAATCATTCTTTCGATTAGGCAAGCTAAACCCACTCAAGCCGTGACTGAATGATCTAAGATTTCAATGTATTACCAAGCCCGCACTACGCGGGCTTTTCTTCAATTAGAGAGCACTTATCACAAATATCCATTTGTTCTTCATTAGCCCACACTTTATTATCAAAGTAATAAAGAATTCGGGTACTCCATATGGCAAAAGATCTTTTCTCTAATCTCGACCTTAACCTTCTGCGAACATTCATCATTTTGCATCAAGAGCGAAATATGCGAAAAGCCTCTGAGCGTTTGTTTGTTTCACAACCGGCTGTGAGTAAAGCGTTGCAAAGGCTTCGTGACCACTTTGGTGATGAGCTATTTGTAAAAACGCACCATGGTTTAAGAGCAACAGAGCAAGCCAATACTCTTGCAGAAAGTATTAGCCCTATTCTTGATGAACTCTCTTCAGCGATAAACGAAAGTAATGAGTTTGATCCTCAACAGCTTCAAGGAACCATCAAGCTAGCCCTATCTCCTTTTCTCTTGAGTTCTATTTCCAGTCGCCTTTTCCAAGCCATTCGAGCTGAAGCACCAAATGTACAAGTTCAACTGCTGAACTGGTCAAAAAGCACCATGACCGACATTATCAATAATGACGTGCAAATGGGATTTAACTATGAAATCAGCCATGCTCCAAAAGAATTGCTGCAACAGCCTATTGCTCAAGATAGCTTCAAAGGCTATGTGAGATCAGATCATCCCTATGAAAATGATTTCGTTGAAGTAAAAGATGGGGTTAATTTTGAGTTAGCCACAGTCATCGCTGTTGATTGGAATTCCCACCGTACGCTTGCTGAAAAAATACTTAAAGTAAAAGGATTAGAAGCGAACATAGGCTTTCGTTCAGAACTTCCTTCTGCGGTTATCGATGTAGTGAAAAATTCAGACATGATGTTTCCTGCATCTAAATTCCTTGAGATTGAACATAAAACGAGCCTTAGAGCGATTCAAATACATTTTGATAGTGCCGATATTCAACCCACGGTGTGTGCTTATTTCCACCATAAAAACCGTAATAGCCCAACAACCTTGTGGATAAAGAAGCTCCTCGATTCCATTCTCAATAATAACTAGCGGTTATCACGCTATTTATCTAGATTCATTAATAACCAAACGTAAAAGCCTCTATTCCATCAAGCGATTAGAGGCTTTTTTGTGCGATCCATATACTTCTCACATCGGCTAGGAACGCCACACAACACTGCAAGACGCAACTTTTTGTTCCTAACACATTTTGAGAGTAGATCATGAAACTAAAACTATTAAGCACACTAATCGCAGCCTCTTTCCTAGCTGGTTGTTCTTCTTCTGGTTCAAATGACAACGGCGGCACAGGCCCTGCACCACAGGATGGCGTTGCAGACGTTCAAATCGTTGAAGGTGAACACTTCAGCGCTGCATTCATCGAGGGTGATGAAGGTAATCACAACGCTGGGTTAATCCAAGGTGTTAACGGCAACACTATCATCCGTATCGACGACGCAATATATGTAACCGACGGTAATGAAGTAATAAACGCTCAAGGACAAACTGTTGGTTACATCCAGCGTGAAGGCGATGCTGTTGTCTTCCACGGTAACCATGGCGGTGAAGTCGTACTAACTGTTGAGAATGGTCGCTTGATTGCATCTGAAATCAAAACTCCTATTGACCCTGACTTCGGAGTTCCACCAGTACCAGTTCACCCGATTGAACTCCCACCTATCGAGAACCCAATCGAGACAGACCCGGATTACGGTGTAACACCTTCTGACGTTTGGTTCGTTGATGAAAATGGTTCAATTAAGTTTAATGGAGAAGAAGTTGCAGAGGCTCGCGCTGTCGATGTAGATGCAGACGGCAGTGGCTTGTACCAACTTAGAGTAAATGACGAGTTAATTTTTGTAGACGTGGTTAACTACGGCGGCTACGTAAGTATTACTTCTCTAGATGGCAGCAAGACTGTCGATATCACGATTACAGATGGGGTTATCGAGCGCATTCACTGGAAAGCACCAGAAATTGACCAACCAATCAATTCTGACCCTGGTTATGACAATGACCGCATAATCAAGAACGTTGAGCGTGAAGAATATAAAGGTGGAGTCGTTATATTCGTAGAAGGGTTCAACGGTGGTGAGGTTACTGTGTTTACGGATAAAGACGGCAAAGTGACACATATTTCAGCAAATGATATCGCAAAAGAAAATGCTAAAGATGCTTTCAATAACCGCATAGGTAATATTGATCCAGGATTCGATTTAGATGGAAAACCAACACCAGCAAAACTTAAAGAAAAAGTTCGCAACTTATCTCAAGAACAACGTCAGCAAATCAAACAAGCGATCAAAGATCGTGCTAGCCGTGGCTAGATAATACCCCTAACTCAAGGCTCACTATTTAGTGAGCCTTTCTTGTATCTCAGGCTCTAAACTCTCCTATCATTGATAACCCAGAGTTATCGACGATATTCGACCTCATCATTAGAGCCAATCATAAAGAATCCATATACTTTTCTCATCGGCTAGGAACGCCATTCAATTTCGCAAGGACATAAAACCAACGTTCAACATTTTTTGAGAGACGCACATGAAACTGAAACTAATTGGCGCATTTGTCGCTGCAACGTTCCTAGCAGGTTGTTCAACAAGCGGTTCAGTAAACCAACCCAATACAGACTTACCACAAGATCTCATGCCTCAGCTTCCGACGAGTGATGTACCAGATAACACACTACCTGAATATCCAGAGCTTGAACCTGAGTTTCCACCAGCGCCGTGTAATGCAGATTGTGACCAGCCCCCGAGTTTTATTCTCGGCGATAACCAAGCAAATTACAGCCTAATCAAAGCGGAAGGCACCCAGCTGGATATGTGGTACTTACATTCTGGTGACGGGCAGTATTTAGGTCGTCTGCACTATGACTCCCACTTAAACAAGTTAGTCTTCACAAGCGGTACGCTTGGCAAAAAACATGTCTTCGAAAACACCGAAGTAAAACGTTGGAGCGATGGTTCGATATCCCACTTAGAATTTGTTAACCCGAATACAGGAGAAGTCGTTGGCAGTTGGGACGCTACAACAGGATTCACACGACCAGAGGATAAACGTTTAACTCAAGGCGAACGTAAACAGTTACAAGAAAAGGCCAGAAACCTCTCTCAAGAGCAACGTCAACAGATAAAAAGTGCCATTAAAGACCGTGTTGGCCGCGGATAACTATAACGATAAACAAAACAACGGAGCCATCTTTTTGGCTCCCTTTGAGAGTGACTGAGATTTATATGAAACGACTCGTTTTACTTAGTTTAGTCAGTGGCTATACGCTAGCCACTGAACACACGTCTACAACACTTAATTACCACGAGCCTAGCCTCAGTTTCCAAACCGCTAAGGCTGGAGACAGCTGGATTGGAACTGTATCAGGGGTGATTCAAGCGACGGAAGAAATCAATATTAGCGCTGAAGTTGATTCAGAGGGCTACTTAGAGCTCGGTACTGGCTACGGGGTAATGTTAGGCGACTATTACACCGAAGCCTTCGTCAGCTATGGCCGCGCCGATATCTTTGATATCTACGATATTGGTGTCTTTGGGGGAACTGCCATTAGCGACAACATCATGCTCTTTGCCAATACATCTCACGAATGGCGTAAGTCATCACTGGCTATTTTAGATATGACTAGTCGCGAGTGGAAAAACACCGTGGGTGCAAGTTATTCCCCGTCTCAATACATGAACTTTTCCTACTCATTTAGCCACGACCGACAATTAACTGGAAACAAAGGTTATTACAACAGCCAAGACGTAACCTTTACCCTAAAACCCAAATGGGTTGAACCGTACTTAAAATACAGTTTCGGCCAAAAGCGAGTAAGCCCTGGCGATGTTTTCCGCTCAGATGGCAGTGTAGAGCTTGGTTTTAATCTACGTTTTTAACCCTCACTATTTACCGTTTCATTGGTAACTCTCCCCCTTTGCTGTAAGCCTTGGGCAAAGGGGATTTTTTAATAGTTCGACCTGTCTATAAATAAACCCAGCCACTGAATAAAATTAATTAACTCATCAGTCAATAAACATCATAATTAATTCCAAGAGACACTAACACATATTTCACACACTACAAAAAGCCTGCAAGTAACCATATATTTAAAATATCAGACAATCTTGCTCGATTATTACCTGATCTCTAAAACCCTCCAGTCACTATTAAAAAAGCAATAAAATACAACAACTTGCCACGCTAAAGCCCCCCCCCCAAGTCACATCGACTATTAACAAAATCAACATTAATATTGCCAACAACGATTTACCCCATATAGAAATCATAAAAATTGACAATACAACCCTTGGTTCTAGTACTTATTTTATATAAGAAATTAAGATTAATGAGCAATAATCAATCAAAAATTTAATTAATTACAAAACTATCAGAATTAATTTATAAAAATTATTTAAATAATTAGCTTTTAATTTATTACTACTTATGTATTATGCTCGACCGAACCAATAAGCAAACTATTATTAAGAATTTTATCAGTAGAGACCAACAGGTTAATATATAGAAATACCATTAAGGACATTAAGTTTACTCTACTAATAACTCACCATTAGCTTAATTAGAACTTTCTAATTAAGCTAATGGAATTACAAGAATGTAATCTACTTTACATAATAATTTCAAATACTAGTTTTCAAATCATAACTTAGGTCAATTTAACGCAATGGGTACGACGAAATAGCCTGCGGGCGGTAGCATGTTAAAAAGGAATAAACCCAACATACTCCTTCGCCTAGTTAGACTTTCAGTCGCCTCATCAGGATGAATTATTATACGAGATTAATATCTCACCAAATATCATATTAAATTAATAAGGCAAAGAACCTTTCATTATCGATATTTAAACGTCGTCAGAATACTATTTAATCAAAAAGGCTTAACACCATGCCAAACCCTCTAAAGCGCAAAGGCATTATTCTAGCGGGCGGTTCAGGAACCCGCTTACACCCTTTAACAAAAGTTGTCAGCAAACAATTAATGCCAGTCTATGATAAACCGATGATTTTCTACCCGATATCAAATTTAATGATGGCAGGGATTAGAGAAATCTTGATTATTACAACGCCTGAAGAACAACACAGATTCGAACGCCTGCTTGGTGATGGGTCTCAGTGGGGGGTTAGATTCGAATATATTGCACAGCCAAAACCAGAAGGGCTAAGTCAGGCATTCATTCTTGCAGAAGAATTTTTAGAGGGCTCACCTGCAGCTTTAGTTCTAGGCGATAATCTATTTTATGGTCATGACTTCGGCGTATCTCTTCGGAATGCCAATATTCAAGAATCTGGAGCGACTGTTTTCGGGTACCACGTTTCAGACCCTAGAGCGTATGGTGTCGTCGAGTTTGACGAAAGTGGCACCGCTATTTCAATCGAAGAAAAACCTAGTGAGCCTAAATCGAGCTATGCGGTACCAGGGCTATATTTCTTTGACCAGAAAGTCGTTGAATTCGCGAAAAATGTCAAAATGTCCGCCCGCGGTGAGTACGAGATAACTGACTTGATCAATCAATACCTGCAAGCAAAAGAACTCAAGGTCGAATTGATGGGCCGAGGAACTGCTTGGTTGGATACAGGAACGTTAGATGACTTACTTGATGCGGCAATATTTATTCGCGCTATCGAAAAACGTCAAGGCCTGAAAATAAATTGCCCAGAAGAGATAGCTTTGAGAATGAACTACATTGACGTGTCACAGGTTCGCGACATAGCAGTACCTTTAGTCAAATCAGGTTATGGACAATACCTGCTGAATATTACCGACCATAAAGTATTTTCAAGCCACTAGTAAGCGAACCATCTAATGAAGTTTATCGATACATGTATACCTGACGTCAAGATCATTGAACCACAAGTATTTGGCGATGAAAGAGGTTTTTTTATGGAAACCTTCCGAACTTCCATGTTCAATCAAATTTGTGGTGTTACTAAGTTTGTGCAAGAAAACCACAGCAAATCTGCATTCGGGACACTTCGTGGATTGCACTACCAAACAAATAATACTCAAGGGAAACTAGTAAGAGTAACTCAAGGAGAAGTGTTTGACGTTGCGGTAGACATGCGAGAAGACTCCCAAACCTTTGGTATGTGGGTTGGAGCTTATCTTTCCGCGGAAAACAAAAAACAGTTATGGGTACCTGAAGGCTTTGCCCACGGATTCTATGTCACTTCAAATGAAGCAGAGTTCGTTTATAAATGCACCAACTACTATGACCCCGAGTCGGAAGTAAGCCTAAAGTGGGATGATGATTCATTGAAAATCCAATGGCCATTAAAGGGAGGTAGTGTTCCTAATCTTTCCCGCAAAGATAGCCACGGGCTCAGCTTCAAAGATGCCCCTAAGTTTGAATTATCGAATCGATAGAACAAGAAGTAACAACAATGAAACTCTTCGTTTCAATAGTTTCTCACTTGCACCATAGTGTTTTAATTAACTTAGGTACTATGAAAGAGTTGGCTGAACACCCAGGCATAGAAGTTATATGTCGAGATAATATACCGACAATGCCACTGCCGTTAGCATGTGAAAAATATGGTGTTCATTATGTTTGCAACGAAGCTGAATATGGTTTCTCGGCTAACAACAACGCTAACTTTCAATACTGCCTAGACAATCTAGGTATGACCCCAAACGATTACTTCGTTGTGTTTAACCCTGATCTTTACATGTTAAAAAAATCGATCAACGACCTCGTTTCATCAGTAGAGAGCTTAAATAGAGATTTTTATGTACCTAACCTACTTTTGGATAAAGAAGAGTTTATGTTTGACGACAACATAAGAACTTATCCAAAGTTTAGAAATTTCTTAGAAACATACTTGTTTAACAAACGTTCAACCATGCTCAATCGTGAGAGTGGTCTTATTGATAGTAAACTTTGCTGGGCAAGTGGGGCATTTTTAATTCTACGCGCTCGATTATACGCTGATGCAAAAGGGCTAGATGAGCGATATTACCTTTACTGTGAAGACATCGATTTTTGCGCACGACTAAAGAAAAAAAACATCTACTTTCACTACTTACCACATGTTAAAGCGACACACTTACGACGTAGAGATAGTAAAAGGTTCATGAGCAAGTATTTCTGGTGGCACGTTTCTAGCGTATTCAAATATAGCTTTGGACGTAAGTCATTCGAATCAAAAAAATCTGTCTTAAGATGAAATCGAATAACCTTTCTAAACCATGTATCGATATTGTATTAGCTACTTTTAACGGGCAAAACTTCCTAAGACAGCAAATAGAATCAATACAGAAAAACACCTATTACCATTACATTAATAGGTTAATCGTCACCGATGATGGTTCAACTGATCATACGAGTAAACTGATTGAAGATCTTGCTTCTGAAGATGAAAAAATAGAATTTCATCGCAATCCGAAATCTAAGATTGGAACTTTTAGTCCATTAATGGAGAAGAGTTACAGCGAGAACAGAGAGCGCTTTGATAGTCGCCCATCAGGCCCAATTGATAACTTTTCCTACGGCTTATCTCTGTCTACTTCCCAATACATTATGCTTTGTGATCAAGATGATATTTGGCTGCCTAAGAAGATCGAACTGAGTTACGAGCAGATTTACTTATTAGAATCAACTAATAGTAGCGAAGCAGATCCGGCACTCGTTTTTACGGACATGATTATTGTTGATGACCAACTTAATACCATCGAACGAAGTTACTTTGATTTAAAGAAGATACCAAAGGATTGGCATAGAAATATTTCTAATTTGGCGCAGCAAAATGTTGCTTCTGGATGCACGATGATATTTAACCGCCAACTATTAGATATCGCTTGTCCGATACCCGATAACGTTTACATGCATGACTGGTGGTTAGCTTTGATCGCTAAACATTACGGAAAAATAAACTTATTAGACATCCCTCTTATTCTTTACAGGCAACATGGGAACAATACGCTAGGTGCCAATAAACGCTCGCTCTATTCGTCGTGTATGCAATTTAGAAAACTCTACTCACAATTTGAATCCAGCTATTGGAAAACAGTGACTCAAGCAAAGCTATTGATAATACACACTGAAAAGTATCAATCTATAAAAAATAGCCAGAGCAAACGATTAGAAAGGAATATACCCAAAAGACTTTTGGTGCTTTCTAATTCAGCGAACGCTTCGCGTTGGAGCTTACTCCAATCTTGGTTTACTGGTCTGCTGACTCGTAGCCATCTTGTTGGAAAGGCAATACTACTAATTGTTCTTATGGTTAAAAATCACTAGGCCATTTTATACATCAACCTTTTAAAGACCTTTTATGAAAATATTAGTTACAGGCCAAGGTGGTCAGCTAGCATGGGAGCTAGAACAAACCACCCCCAATAACGTTGACTTAATTGCACTTTCTCAAAATCAGTTAGACATCACAGACAGAGATACTGTATTCGAAATTATTCAGGAACAGAAGCCAGACTTAATAATTAACGCTGCCGCCTATACCGCTGTAGACAAAGCTGAAACCGAGCCAGAAGTTGCATTTTCAGTCAATGCTAAAGGTTCAGAAAACTTGGCGCTTGCGTGTAAAAAATATAAAGCTAACCTCATTCATATCTCAACCGATTTTGTATTTGATGGAACTAAAACGACCCCATATACAAACTCTGACCGCACATGCCCTATCAATGTTTACGGCGAGTCTAAGCTTGTTGGCGACCAGATGGTGAGTAAAATATTAGGTAGTCAAAGTGTCGTTATTAGAACTGCTTGGGTCTATTCTGCAAACGGCAACAACTTCGTAAAAACTATGCTCAATTTAATGCGAGAAAAAGACGAACTCGGTATTGTCTATGATCAAGTCGGGACTCCAACTTGGGCGAAAGGTTTAGCACGGATGATTTGGTCGCTGATTCAAAGCCATTCTTTCAACGACAATGTTAATGACGAATCTTTAATGCTTCATTGGACCGACGCGGGTGTAGCTTCTTGGTATGACTTCGCGTGTTCGATACAAGAATTAGCATTGAACAAAGGGTTACTGAAAAATGCGATTCCTGTGCGCCCGATTTCCGCCGATGCGTACCCAACTCCAGCTAAACGTCCCAATTTTAGTGTCATCGACAAAAGTAAAAGTGAATCTATAAGCAAATACTCAACTATTCATTGGAGAAAACAACTCTCAGACATGCTCGATGAACTAAAAGAGTTTAACCCTCAAACTTGATACTGACCAGTATCTTTCCCACCCACGAGTCAGGCTTAGGCTCATTCTTAAAGTAATAGTAAATGAAACAACGTAATATATTGGTGACAGGTGGTGCCGGATTCATCGGTGCTAACTTTGTCCACTATTGGCTAGAAAACAACCCTCAAGATAACGTCATTGTATTAGATGCACTCACTTATGCAGGAAACGAAGAAAACCTTATATCTCTCAAAACATTGCCGAACTACAGATTTGTTCTAGGCGATATTTGTGATGTCGAATTAGTTGAATCGCTAATAAAAGAACACAAACTGACTACCATCGTTCACTTTGCTGCGGAGTCTCACGTTGATCGTTCCATAACTGGGCCTGATGCCTTTATTGAAACCAACATTATTGGTACATATAATCTGCTAAAAGCAGCAAAGAAAGTATGGATTGACGAACCTAAAGCTCAAGGGAGAGAGGCACTGCCCCATCGTTTCCATCATGTATCCACAGATGAAGTATACGGAACATTAGAACCCAACGACCCTGCGTTTACTGAAGCAACAGCCTATGCTCCGAACTCTCCTTATTCTGCCTCAAAGGCTGCTTCAGACCATTTAGTTCGAGCTTTCCATCACACTTATGGCCTTGAGGTCACAACTTCAAATTGTTCAAACAATTACGGGCCTTATCACTTCCCAGAAAAGCTAATACCTTTGATCATCACGAATATCCTTCATAATAAAGCTCTTCCGATCTATGGAGACGGCATGCAAATTCGTGATTGGTTATACGTCGAAGATCACGCACGAGGTATTGAGCTTGTGCTCAACGAAGGACGACTTGGAGAAAGTTATAACATTGGAGGGAATAATGAGTGGGCAAATATAGATATTGTCAACGTTGTTTGCCAGCTTATGAACCAAGCGTTTGTTGAAGATCCTACTCTGTCTAAAAAATTCCCGTACGCTAAATCAGCGATTGATCACTGTTCTCAATCATTGATCACATTCGTTACCGATCGTGCAGGACACGACCGTCGATATGCAATCGACGCAACGAAAACGAGCCTAGAATTGGGTTATGCACCCGTAGAGTCGTTCGAAACCGGCATCAAGAAAACAATTGCATGGTACTTGAATAATCAGAACTGGTGGAAAGAACTAACAGTAGGTAACGAATAATGGCAAAAGAATTTATTAGAAAGCAAATAGAGCTCCGTAATATCAATCAAGTAAAGCGTTCTGGGTTGGTAGATGAACAATGGTATCTAACTCATTATGAAGACCTAGCAAACACAGATACATGTGCTGTCGAACACTACTTCCTGTTTGGCTGGAAAGAAGGCCGTAACCCAAATCCGTTTTTTAACACCAACTGGTTCATAGAAAACAACAACCTAATAAAGCCTAAATGCCCGTTACTGTACTACATAAAAAACTGGAAAAAGTTAGCTTTAAACCCTTCAGAAGAGTTCGATGCTAAGAAATACTTACTCAGTAACTTAGATGTACTAAAAGCAAATATCGAGCCTCTATCTCATTATCTGGCATTTGGCAGCACAGAGAATAGAGCTACATTCTCAAATAAAGACGAAGCCCTTAAGCCTGAGCTACAACTGTACGTCGACACACAATTATTCTTGGATGATTGGTATAGCATCATTAACGAAGATCTGCGTGAATCTGGTGTTAACTCACTTGAACACTACGCTTACTTTGGGGAAAGTGAAGGACGAAACCCCAACCCGTACTTTGATGTAAGTTGGTACAAAAAAAAGTATGCAGAAGAACTAAGTGAAACCAGTCCGTTAGTCTACTACGCTACTGTTGGTTGGAGGCTTGGTCATTCTCCCTCACCTAGCTTTGATGCAGTACGTTACTCAGAAGAATACTTAGAAGACAAAGACATCGAGCCCCTACAACATTTCCTTTCTGAAGGAAAAAAACTTGGCCACCAGCCAAAATCTATTCACCAACCGAAGATCTCTCAAGGTGGGTTACTTAAATTCGATCCTTCCGCAAAACTTACACAGGATGCACCGTTAAGAGCTTTGATTGATAATGTGCCAAAAATCTTACAGCCTACAGACAACACTTTTACTAATCAGCTAAATATTCACTGGGTCATGCCCGATTTTGCCCCCGGAGCTGGTGGGCACATGACCATATTTAGAACGATCCGTTACCTAGAAACATTTGGTCATTCGAATACGATATGGATTTATGCACCAACTCGTCACGACACAACCGAACACGCGTATCAAGAAATAATTCAACACTTCCAGCTTGTCAAAGCGGACGTAAAATTCACGTCCGAGCCTGACTTTGCTCAAGCTCAAGGCGACATAATCTTTGCGACAGATTGGGGAAGCGTGAGTTATGTTAATTCTGTAGAGAATTTTAAGAGACGCTTCTACTTCGTTCAGGATCACGAACCGGAATTTTATGCACAAGGCTCATACGCAATATCCGCAAGAAACACCTATTCACATGATCTAGACTGTATTTGCGCTAGCCCTTGGCTACAGCAATTAATGGAAAACAAATATGGCCGTTGGGCGAGAGAGTTTTGGTTATCTGTTGATTTTGATACTTACAATAGACCTGAAACAGAACGTGATAATGGGGATGTTGTCAAGATAGCATTCTATGCGAGGCACTTTACGTCGCGAAGAGCAGTTGAGCTTGGTTTCTTGGCTCTAGAGGCTTTAGCCGAAAAAGGCCTTAATATTGAAGTTCATTGTTTTGGGGCACCACTTCCTTTTAACTCCGCTCCATTTAAATGTATTGACCATGGAATTTGTAACACAGACCAGTTAGCCGCTCTATACCAAGAATGCGATATCGGGGTTGTATTTTCCGCGACTAACTACTCACTAATTCCTCAAGAAATGATGGCATGTGGCATCCCTGTTGCTGAGCTAGATATCGAGAGTACTAGGGCTATTTTCCCTGAGGGGGTAGTGACTTACCTATCTACTCAGCCAAGGGAAATGGCGCAGCAGTTATCAGAACTAGTTAACGATAAAGAAAAACGCCTTAATCAATCCGAGAAAGCGTATCAATGGGTAAGTAAGTTCACTTGGGAAGACGCTGCGAGAGCAGTAGAAACTGCCATTTTTGAAAGGTTACCTCAGCTTGGCTTTACCCAAAGAAACATCGATGACGTAGATCCTTCAATAATTAAAGCTTCTGTAATTATTCCGACATGGAATGCTGGTTCTGTTTTTGAAAAAGTAATCAAACGGTTACAACAACAAAAGGCTCCTTGGAAATACGAAGTGCTAGTTGTAGATAGCGGCTCAACAGATGGAACACTAGAGTTTTTATCACAGAACCCTGACATCGTGGTCCACACGATTCCTAACTCAGAATTTCAGCATGGTAGAACAAGAAACCTTGCCATTAGCTTAAGTAAAGGTGAATACATTGCTGTATTAACTCAGGATGCTTTACCTGTGGACGAATACTGGCTTTACAACATGGTCACATCTCTAGAGCACTATCCAAATGCGGCTGGGGCATTTGGAAAACACTTCGCTTGGCCTGATGCCGATCCTTATACAAAAAGAGATTTAGAAAATCACTTTGAAGGTTTTGAAGAACACCCTTACTGTCTATCCAAGCATACTGATAAAGCTAAATGGGCGAACAAAGATTTGGGCTGGCGACAACTGCTTCATTTTTACAGTGACAATAACTCGATTATGCGACGCAGTATATGGGAAGAAATTCCCTATCCAGAAGTAAAGTTTGGTGAAGACCAAGCATGGGCATTGAAAATCATTGAAGCGGGCTATGAAAAAATCTATTCCAAGCAAGGCGCTGTCTTTCACTCTCACGATTTCGATGAAGGTAATGTTGAGAAACGCGCATTTGAGGAAGCTGAATTTTTCAGAGATGAATTTGGTTACCAAATGATTGAAAATAACTCACTTGATAAGACCATTTATGACGTAAACAAAGAAGATCAAGCATGGGGAGAATCGAATCAGCTTCCTGTCCAACTGATCGAAAGACGACTAATTTCCAATAGAGCAAGGCTGGTAGGCTTCGACAAGGCGAATCAATATGAATAATAAACTAGTTATTTTATGCGCAACGCAACGCTGTGGTTCTACAATGGTTGTAGAAGATCTAAGAAATACAAATGTGCTAGGGAAAGCTGAAGAATATTTTATACCATGGACACCGGATAAAGATGTAGATTGGCTAAAAAGTTTTGAAGGAATTGTAAGAAAGTCTAGAACTGAAAATGGAATATCCTCGATAAAATTGATGGCGAACCAGTTGCCTTGCATAGAAAGATGCTTAGAAAGTACCGATATTATTCCAACATCAGAGGTTGATTTCCCTCGATTACGGACATTACTTAAAGATGCAATTTTCATTCGAATAAAAAGAGATGGGATAATAAGGCAGGCTATCTCACGTGTTATTGCAAGAAAAACTGGAATCAATCATGCTTTAAACAATAATACTGCCGATTATGTACCAGGAAACATTCTCAAGAGCAGCGTAAGTAATTACAGCAAAAAAGTAACATACACAGACAATGAAATAGATGAGGAAGTAATCAACATAGCTAAAGAGTCATTAACTTGGGATAAAACCTTGCTGAGTTGGGGTGTTAATAGTCCATTAGAGTTACATTACGAGCAGGTTTGTAAGTCTTACCCTAATTATATAAGCAGGGTATCAAACTACACATCTATCCCGGTTAACATAGATGATATGCCGAAAAAAAGAAATATCAAAAAGTTATCTAACGGTAAAAGTGAAGAGATTGTAGAACAATATTTGGGCTAATTACTTAATCCTTTGATTATAAATATAAATGAATATGATAAAAAAATGCTTATTCCCTGCGGCTGGTTATGGGACTAGATTTTTACCAGCCACAAAATCGATGCCTAAAGAAATGATGCCTATTGTCAACAAACCATTAATAGAGTATGGAGTTGAAGAAGCCATTCAATCTGGTATTACCGACATGTGCATCGTTACCGGTCGAGGTAAACATACACTGATGGACCACTTTGATAAGAATTATGAGCTTGAACATCAAATCGAAGGAACAAGCAAAGAAGTTTTATTAGAAGATATTAGAAGTATCATTGACTCGGCTAATTTCACTTACACAAGACAGCGTGAAATGAAGGGGCTCGGGCATGCTGTATTAACAGGTAAAGAGTTGATAGGGAACGAAGCATTTGCAGTGGTTCTTGCAGATGACCTTTGTGTGAACCCTAGAGGCGACAATGTTTTGATGCAAATGGTTTCTCTTTATAAACAGTTCCGCTGTTCCATCGTTGCTGTCCAAGAAGTTCCAAAGGAGCATGCTCATAAGTACGGTATAATTTCGGGTGAAACCATACGGGATGATCTTATACGTGTCGATGATATGGTTGAGAAGCCGATTACGGGAACTGAACCCAGTAACTTAGCAATAATTGGGCGTTATATATTGACTCCAGATATCTTTGATTTAATTGAACAAACCGAACCCGGAAGTAATGGTGAAGTACAAATTACGGATGCTTTGCTAAAACAAGCTAAGTCTGGTTGCGTGATCGCATACAAATTTAAAGGGGAACGATTTGACTGTGGCTCTGTTGAGGGCTATATCGAAGCTACAAACTACTGCTATAGCAATCTTCACTTGGACGCTCTAAACAAAACCTTAAATAATAAAAGCTCTGAACAAACCAGTTTAGTTGCTTAATTACGATTTAGACACAACATGAATAATTCGTGTTGTGTCTAGTGAGGTTCTCATTAAGTATCACAGGGATAAACTTCATGTTCCCGTATTCAATCTCTTCTTTAAAAACAAAAATATTCCGATTATTAAATATAGCAAAAAGACTATTGTTTCATGAACCCCCTCAAAATAGCATGGATATAATGAGGAAAGCTCAAGAGACTAAAATCTCCAACGTCAAAGGTACTTCTTTCGAAGAAAGGTGCTTCATTTTGGTCGTATCAGGAAAACAAGCCAGTTCAAGTGACCTTTCTGAAACAGTTAATAGTATACAAAGGCAATCTTACAACCACTGGATACTAATCCTAAATCAGTGGGAAAATAAACAATCAGTATCAGATGAAAGGATCATCATAACTAAAGACAGTGAAGACATATCGGAAGTGTTAAGTAAACATTCGATTAATAGCACCTCTTTCATATCCTCTATCCCCGCTGGAATAATTTTTAACCATAAGACACTGGAGATATTGAACAAATCAATCTGTAGTGTAACTGATGCCATTTACACTGATTTTGATATCATAAACAAAGACATTTCTAAATCTCCGATCCTTAACCCAGAGTGGAACCCGGAACTTTTCTTATCCGTTAGCTATTTCCACTCACCAACATTCTTTTCAATAAACACAGTGTTTATTAAAAATAAAACAGCGCTGCAGAATAGAGATTGGTTTAACCTAACAAACAAAGAAAGACTATTAATTTTAATCACAAACACACCATCAGCAATAATTGAGCGTGTCCCTTTATTGCTAGCTGAGATCAAATACAAGCTATTGGACACAAGTATCAATAGCGATAAATATCTTTCCAAATATTTATCTCAATACCAAGCTATTGTTAAACCAGGGTTGGTCCCAGGAACCAATAAAATCCAATGGCCAATCCCCCATCCCTCCCCACTCGTTTCAATCATCATTCCAACAAGAAATGAGTTGCAACTTGTTAAGAATTGCATTGAATCTATTTACGATAAAACAATATACAAAAACTTCGAAATATTACTAGTTGACAATAGCTCGGATGATATAAGTGCTCTCAACTACTTTTCAGAACTAGAAAGTGAAGGGAGAATCAAGTTACTTAAATACAGTGCTCCATTCAACTATTCAGCAATCAATAATTATGCCGTTTCTCACGCCAAAGGGACTACTATCGTTTTATTGAATAATGATGTAGAAGTTATTTCACCAAACTGGCTATGCGAAATGGTCTCAAATACTAATAGGCCAGATATAGGATGTGTTGGCGCGATGCTCTACTACCCTGACGACACCATTCAACATGCAGGCGTCGTATTAGGATTAGGGAGATGTGCCGGGCATAGTCATAAGCATTACAAACGCGGTGATGACGGATACATGAATAGGTTAAAAGTAGCCCAAAACTATAGCGCAGTTACCGCAGCATGCTTAGGTGTACAAAAATTAATATATGAACAAGTCGGTGGCTTAAACGAAGTCGAATTAACGGTTGCATTCAACGATGTCGATTTCTGCTTAAAAGTAATGAAAGCAGGCTATCGAAATTTATGGACCCCGTATATTGAAATGTATCACCACGAGTCTGTTAGTCGAGGTATTGATGATACACCCGAAAAGAAGAAACGCGCAAAATCAGAAATAGAGTATATGCAGAGGACTTGGGGACTCGATACGATAACTGACCCTGCATACCATCCGTACCTAACCATTGAACGAGAAGACTTCACGATCTAACTATGAAAAGTACACTGCATCAATTTATTTCAAGACGTAAGCAAGCCAAACCTTCTTCAACGCGACCATTTGTCTTCGTGCATATCCCAAAAACAGCAGGCACTAGTTTTCGCCTTTCTTTAATCGAATCATCTATCGTACATTGCGATTACGGAGAAGACTCGGAATTCACATCTGAAGGTGTACAAACGCATATCTATCACGTCCGTAATTTTTACGAACTAAAAAAACAGATTCTTCAAAATAATGGCGAAGTACTTACCGGTCATTTTCCTATGAACAAGTTTGCCGACTTCGCACCAGTAACCAGACAAGTTACTTTTGTTAGGGAGCCGATCAAGCGTCTGATTTCGAACTATAACCACGCGGTTAGTCATAATGGATATCGCGGTAACATTTCTAGCTTTTCAGAAAAGCATCAGAATATGCAGTCACGTCTCTTAAATTCGTTACCAGTGGAACTCATTGGTCAGCTTGGTATTACAGAATGTTACGCAGGGTCAATTGATCTCATTAACAAGAATCTCGGCACTAAATTACAGGTGCTGAATAAAAATACTCGCACTCATGCACATGCTGATGAAAGAGGGCTTGATGATGACGCTATCAGCCTAATTCGCAACCACAATGAACAGGATATTCGCCTTTATGAAAAGGCTCTGAAACTCCATAAAGCAAGGTTAGAATTCTTTAGAGAGGAGAAAGAATGGACTTTTGTACACGCAACCATTAACCAGAATGGTGTGCTAGTTGGATGTGCCTATTTTGAACGGTCAACAGAACCAGTTCAATTAGAACTTCATGTGAACGGTAACTACATTTCAACCTTTCTAGCTGATCAATTCTACGGTCAATTCCCAAAATTTTGTTTCCCACGCGAACGTTACATTGGTATCCGCACTAAAGTAGCTGATAAAAATGATCAATTACCACTGAGCATTCAGCTCAAAGTAGTCACTACACAACAGATATACGAGGTAGATAGCTATTAACCTTTTCAAATTTAAGTGTTACAAATCAAAAAATTACTGACAAAGTGAAATCAATTCACTTATAACTATTAACAAAAATCTAGATATACAACGGATTTCAAACTATACATTCATAGTAAGGGATAACTTAACATGGATGTAACATTTGATATTAAGACACTTGTTCATATCATTACTTATCTTACTCATTGCTGCATGCGGCGGGTCCGAAAGTGACCACTCAAGCGGACAAACTCAGGCTATTGAATTCAATAGACTCAACCCCAGTAATATGGGTGAGAGGTGGTTTGAGGATAACAACCTTGCTGTTAGCGGTGAAGCCACATTAGATTTTATTAGTCGCCTTAGTGAACCTTCTTCTTGGCAAGATTCGCGAAATATTATGGACGTTTTTTACTTGAGAGTGGGTACCTACAAGAAGTATCTCAAAGGTAACTCAAGTTTGATGAACGAAATGGCAACGCTATTTTCTAACCATAACATTGCTCTAGCACTAGATGAAACCGCCCCAATTTGGGCTCACTCCGATCTATACAGTAAAGACTTGGAATTTAATGAATCGGTCAATAACATCAATGACCTAATTGCTCATGGTTTCGATCTCAAATATATTGGATTACAAAGCGTTCTTTCTAAGCCACTCAGAAACAAAGCTGGAAGTATTCTCCCTTACTCAATGGCTCTTCGCTATTTAGATGTCTCAACATATATTTCTAAAGTTAAAGCACAGTTTCCAAATATGAGCATTGGCGTGATTGATGCCTTACCTGCACATGTAAGCAGTACAGCATATCAAGGTGCATATTCTGGTTTAATTTCTCACCTAACGGCGAAAAACCTTACAATAGACTTCATCCATCTTGATCTACCGATGAACCTACCCAGAGAGAACAAAAACAACTTGAACTACTCAAGCTTGGTATCCATTAAAAACTATATCACGACTAGCCTTGAGCTAAAGTTTGGCTTATTTGTCACAGATAGAGTTGGTGGTTATCAAAGCAGTGAAGAATACGAAAATAAAGTCTTAGATGGCCTAACTAAGTTTATTCAAGCCGGGGGAGTTGCAGACTCCTATATATTATCCGCATGGTTTCCCTACCCCCAATATTCGGCACCTGATTCAGTCGAAGCACCGAACGCGACTCAGTTGAGTACATTTAACAAGATGGACCAGACGCTCAATTTCTTTGGTGATTTTAATAGCAAACATTGTATATACGACGTAAGGCAGACGGGTAATGGAACAAAAAAGGATATTCTTTACCCTTCATATGTGAGTAACGGTCAAATAGGTAAAGTATTATTTAGGGTAGATTGTTTTGATAGCGTCGATTCTGCCCCGCTATACAATTGTAAAGACGCATCCAATATGCAGTTCGTTTCAAACGATATTGACTGTGAAGGTCACAAAGCACTCTCACCTTCACTCATTGGCTATATTCGCGATATTAAATCAGCTGACACCTCTGAACTTTACCGTTGCAAAGTTGATGACGTACTCACTACGACGACTAATATATCTAACTGTTCAGAAGAATCGTCAATCGCTAGTTTAGGTTTTGTCGATAATTAGACTGATTAGTCTTTCAAGTCACACTAACGTACCACGTTTAATAGTCACTCCATCACCTATCGCCACTTATCATTTTGTAGGGGTTGGCTGTATTTTATGTAGCCAAACCACACTTTGCACAATATTTAACCAATCTATCATCCGCCATTTTTCACTCCATACAATTCGTGATGGGGCTTCAAAAGCATAACCCTCGCCTTTCGCTTTGTTTTATAAAATGGATACATTTCCTACGTCAATATCTAGACGTGGAACCCTACAATGATAAATAAAAAACTAATTGCAACATCGATTGCAACACTCATGCTTTCAACTGCCGCGCATGCCGACACCATTTTACATGCGTTTAATTGGAAATATTCCGATGTCACTTCTAACGCGACAGCTATCGCCAATGCTGGTTATAAAAAAGTGCTTATTTCACCGGCAATGAAGTCCAGTGGAACGCAATGGTGGGCACGCTATCAACCTCAAGATTTGAGAGTCATCGATTCGCCTATAGGCAACAAACAAGATTTACAAGCCATGATCACCGCATTAAAAGCAAACGGCGTCGATGTCTATGCTGATGTGGTGTTGAATCACATGGCGAATGAAAGTTGGAAGCGTGACGATCTCAACTACCCAGGTGAAGAAGTATTAGGGCAATACCAAAACAACATTACTTACTTTAATGATCAAAAACTCTTTGGTGATCTTTCCCACGGTTCTTTTTCAGCCAATGATTTTCACCCTGCGGGCTGTATTACCGATTGGAGCAACCCAGGGCATGTTCAATATTGGCGTCTGTGTGGGGGCAGTGGTGACACAGGCTTACCTGATTTGGATCCAAACAATTGGGTAGTAAGCCAACAAAAACTTTACCTTCAAGCACTTAAAGACATGGGAGTGAAAGGCTTTAGAATCGATGCTGTGAAACACATGAGCCAGTATCAGATTGACCAAATATTCACTCAAGAGATCACATCTGGCATGCATGTGTTTGGAGAAGTCATCACCAGTGGTGGCAAAGGCGACTCTAGTTACGAATCATTCTTAGCGCCGTATCTGAATGCCACTAACCATTCCGCTTACGATTTCCCTTTGTTTGCCTCTATCCGTGCGGCATTTTCCTACAGTGGTGGAATGAACCAGTTGCATGACCCGCTAGCATATGGGCAGGCACTAGATAGCCATCGCGCGATCACGTTTACGATTACCCACGACATCCCAACCAATGACGGGTTTCGCTACCAAATCATGGACGAAAAAAGCGAAGAACTTGCCTACGCGTATATCCTAGGAAAAGACGGTGGAACACCACTCATTTATAGCGACGAACTGCCTGATGACGAAGACAAAGATAATGGTCGCTGGGCTGACGTTTGGAATGATTCCAAAATGGTAAACATGATCAAATTCCATAATCAGATGCAAGGGCAAGCCATGCAAGTCCTCTATAGCGATCAATGTCTGTTGGTATTCAAGCGTGGTAAAGAAGGGTTAGTGGGTATTAATAAATGTGGTGAAGAGCGAGCTCATACCATTGATACTTACCAGCATGAATTCAACTGGTATCAAGAATACAAAGACACGTTAAGCAACGCTTCTGAAGTAGTAAGTTCGCGCTATCACACGCTTACCATCCCAGCTCAAACCGCTCGAATGTTCATGCTTTAAGCGTGTTGAGTTAAGCCAATCCATAGCTACAAAAATGCCCGCTTTATGCGGGCATTTCTTTATTCGTGCATCATTATAGCAAGATGAAAATCCCGGCTAAACATGCACTCATTAAGTTAGCTAGCGTACCAGCGGCAACGGCTTTTAAACCTAAGTTTGCAACTTCAGAGCGACGCTCTGGCGCAATGACACCAATAGAACCTAATTGAATCGCAATAGAACCAATGTTAGCAAAGCCACATAGCGCAAACGTGATGATCACTTGGCTATGTTCTGAAAGTAGTGCTTTGTTTTCCACGAAGTCGATGAATGCAACGAACTCGTTCATTACCACTTTCTGGCCAATGTAAGAACCCGCCATCAGAACTTCATTACTTGGAATACCAATCAACCATGCCAATGGAGAAAACAAGTAACCGAAAATCGCTTGCAGCGTAATGCCTGTCATTCCGAACATTTCTGCAACGTTTTCTAGGCCAGTATTCACCATCGCAATCACACTCACAAATGCAATCAGCATAGTACCAACCGCGACCGCGACCTTCATACCGTTCATTGCACCACTTGCTAGTGCGTCAATCACGTTGCTTTGATCGGCCTTGTCTAGCTCAATGTTGTCGTAATCACTCGGAACACCACGTTCAGGGACAATGATCTTAGCCATCATCAAACTGCCTGGCGCTGCCATAAAACTTGCAGCAATAAGGTATCTCAATTCAACACCTAACCCAGCATAGCCACCCAGTACACTGCCAGCGACAGAAGCCATACCACCAGCCATCACAGCAAACAATTCTGAACGTGTCATCGTCGCTAAAAACGGACGAATCAATAATGGAGATTCCCCTTGAGAAAGGAAGATATTGCCCGTCGCCACTAACGATTCCGCTTTGCTCGTACCTAAAAGCTTCTGCACTGCGCCACCCAAAATCTGAATGACTTTTTGCATAATGCCTAAGTAGTAAAGGGCAGAAATAAGAGCACTAAAGAAAATGATGATAGGAAGAACGCGAATAGCGAAAATGAAGCCCGTGTTTGCTAGGTCACCAAACAGGAAAGCAATACCGGCATCAGCAAAACCAAGTAAGCTTGAAACGCCATTACTTAAACTCGTTAGCGCTACCTGACCCCAAGGGAAATAAAGCACAAGAGCAGCAAAGGAGACTTGAAGAAGTAAAGCTCTTAATACCGTTTTCCATTTAATCGCAGAGCGACTTTCAGATAGCAGATATGCGCAAACGATCAGCGATACAACGCCGATTAAACCAAATAAAATATTCATGATATGTCCGTAAAACCCTTATAAAGAAAGCATCAGTAAAGCGAAAGACGCTAAAGGAACAGGACAAAGAACCGCGAGCAGAGCACTGCGCGATGTAGTCAATAACAACAAGTTGTTCATGTAAAATCACCTTATACAAGCATTGGAACGCAGCTGGTCCGGTCCGTGGGGTCATTCACATATCCATGTGACGGCTTGTATTGGCTAAGCACCGGCTTAAAACCGGAAGAGAAGTATAGATAAATAAATGAGAGTTTCATCACATTTATTTAAGCAAACGATCGCGCGGTCATTATTTCATCAATTTGTAGAATTTAAAGGCGGGAACGATGAGATGAGAGAGGAAAAGAATATTAACTTTCTAACAAAATACTCTAATTAATGAGGTGATTACGCTAATTTATACTACGTAACCGACTTTTATGACCAAACCCCGATATTCAATATCGATAAGAGTACCTCTATGACGACCATTTCAGGCTCATAAAGGCACTAAGTTTCGGGCAACAAACTCTTCCAACACTCGTATCACGATACCACTTATCTTTCTAAAAGCTT
>Ga0213838_1000595_pt1 | contig 24237 bp, 23 predicted proteins | sample SWPATP13_FD_160577 | JGI IMG/M metagenome (GOLD analysis project Ga0213838, IMG submission 160577) | Coastal seawater microbial communities from Marineland, Florida, United States - SWPA TP1 #3 | ecosystem: Environmental > Aquatic > Marine > Coastal | place: USA: Florida | collected 2016-08-06 | reverse complement strand
AAGCGATCGAAGGCATCATCGGCACCTTCAACGACATGGGCATTGCCGTGTACGAACACGCGCCCGATGCCGAATCGCTGCTGCTGTCCGACAATGTCGCCACCGTCACCAGCGATGACGAAGCCGAAGCCGCGGCCGAGGCCGCGCTCTCGACCGTCGACTCCGACTTCGGCCGCACCACCGACCCCGTGCGCATGTACATGCGCGAAATGGGCTCGGTCGAGCTGCTGACCCGCGAAGGCGAAATCGAAATCGCCAAACGCATCGAAGACGGCCTGCGCGACATGATCCAGGCCATCTCGGCCTGCCCGGTCACGATCGCCGAAATCATCTCCGCCTCCCAGCGCATCGACGCCGACGAAATCAAGATCGACGAAATCGTCGATGGCCTGGTTGAAGAAGAAGGCGCGGAACTGACTTCGCCATCGGCCGTCGTTGGGTCCAGCGACGACGACGAGGAAGACGAAGACGCCGAAGCCGAGGAAGAGGGTGAGGAAGAAGAAGCCGCCGCCACCCCAGGCGCCGCCGGCTTCTCCGCCGAGCAGCTCGAAGCGCTGAAAGTGGCCGCACTGGCCAAGTTCAGCACCATCGAGCAGCAGTTCGACAAGATGCGCAAGGCCTACGAAAAGGACGGCTACAACTCGAAAGCCTACGTCAAGGCGCAGGAAGCCATTTCCGACGAGCTGCTGGGCATCCGTTTCACGGCCAAGGTGGTCGAAAAGCTGTGCGACACCCTGCGCGGCCAGGTCGACGAAGTGCGCCACATCGAAAAGCAGATCCTCGACGTCGCCGTGAACCGCTGCGGCATGCCGCGCGCCCACTTCATCAAGGTCTTCCCGGGCAACGAAACGAACCTGGAATGGGTCGACGGCGAAGTCAACGCCGGCCACGCCTACAGCGCCATCCTCGGCCGCAACATCCCGACGATCAAGGAACTGCAGCAGCGCCTGATCGACCTGCAAGCGCGCGTCGTGCTGCCGCTGCCGGACCTGCGCAACATCAACCGCCAGATGGCGGCCGGTGAAATGAAGGCCCGCAAGGCCAAGCGCGAAATGACCGAGGCCAACCTGCGCCTCGTGATCTCGATCGCCAAGAAGTACACGAATCGCGGCCTGCAATTCCTCGACCTGATCCAGGAAGGCAATATCGGTCTGATGAAGGCGGTCGACAAGTTCGAATACCGCCGCGGCTACAAGTTCTCGACCTATGCGACGTGGTGGATCCGCCAGGCCATCACCCGCTCGATCGCCGACCAGGCGCGCACCATCCGTATTCCGGTGCACATGATCGAAACCATCAACAAGATGAACCGCATCTCGCGCCAGATCCTGCAAGAGACGGGCGCCGAGCCGGATCCGGCAACGCTGGCCATCAAGATGGAAATGCCGGAAGACAAAATCCGGAAGATCATGAAGATCGCGAAAGAGCCGATCTCGATGGAAACGCCGATCGGCGACGACGACGATTCGCACCTGGGCGACTTCATCGAGGACAACAACACGCTGGCGCCATCGGACGCGGCCCTGCACGCCTCGATGCGCGGCGTGGTCAAGGACGTGCTGGACTCGCTGACCCCGCGTGAAGCGAAGGTGCTGCGCATGCGTTTCGGCATCGAGATGTCCACCGACCACACGCTGGAAGAGGTCGGCAAGCAGTTCGACGTCACCCGCGAGCGCATCCGCCAGATCGAAGCGAAGGCCCTGCGCAAGCTGCGGCATCCGTCGCGGTCGGACAAGCTGAAGAGCTTCCTCGAGGGCAGCAGCTAATAGTTTTCGCTGAGCCTTGACGTACCCGCAGTAAAAGCAATATCCTCTCGCCACTCTGCTTCTCGGTATCGCACCGTTGGGCAGGCGGCGAGAAGTTTTTTGTCGTACCGATTTCTGGGCCTCTAGCTCATGCTTGGTTAGAGCAGCGGACTCATAATCTGGTGCAAGTTTGCGCAGTTTTAAGAAATTCTGTTTAAATACATGGATTTAGGAAGGTTTTAAAATGGAAAGCTCGGTCCGCTTTCCATTTACTTTCCACTGGTATAAATTCCTCTTTCCCCGCTCGTCGTTGAAAGTTGAATAAAAGAAACGATTTTGGGCCGTTAGCTCAGGGGTGAGAGCAGAGGACTCATAATCCTTTGGTCGTTGGTTCGAAACCAACACGGCCTACCAAAACAGTCGAGGGGAGGGCAGCGCGCGCTGTTCCTCCCTTTTTCCTTTCTGAGCACCTAAATAGTTATACTGTATAAAAACACAGTATTTCTCGAAGGCTACAATGCTCGACACAGTAACGCTCCGATTTGAGGATGGCGGCCGGCCTCTACCCAGGCACAGGCTGGCATTCCCGCAGTCCGAGTACGAAGGCCGATTTTCGTTCAAGGAAGCGATTTGCGGGCCCCTACGCAGAACTGTCCTAGTAGCGCGACTTCTCGGGCCAGATGGCGATGTACTGCCCCAGCTGTATGACGCAAAGCTTCTGTATTGCGAAGAGGGGGAGGCCCGGGTTGCTGGCCTGGAGCTGGACGAGCTCAACAACAAGTTCACAGCGCAGACTTGGCATGTTCGGTTCGCTGGTGCGCGGAGCGCTAGTTGACCAAGTCTGGCGCTGGGGTGCGCCGCACGCGATGCCGAGTGCGTAATCTATCGACATGAACGTTCAGTCATCCATGTTAGAGGTCGTGTGCTACTTGCGGTGCCCGGTGTGCAAGCACAAGGCCGTCGGTGTCACGCAGGCCTCTGCGGAGCGCGAGGTCGACGCCTACCTGCGCACCTTGGACAACCTGCCTCTCCCTAAGTTAGCCGAGGCGTATCGGCGCCGCTCGCCCTCGCTCTACTCTTACAAGTATTGTCTTCACTGTCAGAAAGCAAGCGAAGATTTCTTGCCAGCAACAATTAAGAGCAAGCGCACGCGGGCAAAGGCCCAGTACGTCGTTGCGCCCGCGATTCCGTTCGCTGTTCCGGATGAGCTCCGGTTTTCGCCCCACGAATAATGAGGCCACCTGCCCCCGACGCCGCTCCGCGAATGCTCCCTACATCTGCGTGCCCGGAAACGGCATCGGGGCTATCATTGTTCAGGCGTAGTCGCGCAGGTAGACAGCGGCTAGCACTACGATACTCAGCAGGGTGCCGCCAGTCAGCGTGAACACCTCTATCACTCTGATGACTCTGCTTCGGCCGGCTGTTGTGTCGATGTATCTCATTAGGTGTTTCATGTGCGTTCCGTCAGAGTAAACTGATGGTTATGATAGTACGGACGGGGGGCTGGGATGCTGAATTGGATGGTGTCGGTAACGAGCGATGAACGCCGCTACAACCGTGTTGCGGTGGCTCTTGGCGTCGTATTGCTCGCTGCCGCAGGTGCGCTGACAGTGGTCGCGTGGCGGGTATGACACCTGTTCTGTATCTCGACTATGACGGCGTCCTGCACCCGGCAGACGTCCGCGTGACCGAGGCGGAGCCGCTGCGCCCACGGGTCTATAACGGAGGGCCTACAGACCATCCTTTGTTTGAACATGCCCCTCTGCTCGAGCACGTCCTGCGGCCGTTCGCTGATGTCAGAATCGTTCTGTCGACAAGCTGGGTGCGTGTCTTGGGCTACGAGTTCGCGGTGCAGCAGTTGCCGGCCGGGCTGCGCGGCCGCGTCGTAGGGACTATGTGGCGAGAAGAGCTCTTGCAGCACCCGCCACGCGCCCGCTACGACGCTATCCAAACAGACGCTGTAGCGCGGGGCCTGGACCGCTGGCTGGCGCTTGACGACGACCTGGAGGGCTGGCCTGGCGCGCAGCGTTATCGCGTAATAGCGCCTAATAATTCTTGGTTAGGCCTTTCGCAGCCAGGTAGGGCGGAGGAGCTGGCAGAAGCGTTGGCGCTGCTATGCGCCGGTCTGCCACTCGAGTCGCGCATGCCGAAGGTCGCCCACTTTCCGTCAACGGTAGAACGATTATTCGGCTCAGTTGAGCCGGCTCAACTTCTGAGGAGACACAATGAATAGGGCAGTTCAACACTTTCTAGCACACGAATCGCGTGCACTGAAAATCCTCGTGAACACCGCTGCCGCAGCGATGTCGCTCGGCCTGGTCATAGCCGTCGGCGCAATGGTTCTGATGAGTTGAGTTGAGCCGGCTCAACTGGCGGGGCGGGCGCCACAGCTGCACCACCTGGCGAACAGCACTATTTGTGCAACAGCCTGTTGCACAAAGTTGAGCTGGCTCAACGGCTAACTGAGGTCTCTACATAGAGGCACCATGACGCAGCCCCCCCCGCACAAAGACTCCGTGGCCGAGCAACCGCCGGCCTCACGCCTCAGCAAGCCGAGCTCCTCGGCGCCCTCTACCGCTACCGCAGCGCCTACGGGACCCCGTACCACAACGGGGAGCCCGAGCGAGGGTGGTTTCGCCCGGTCGACTTGGGCGGCTCAGCGGGCAGCAATCACAGCCACTGGCTACGCAATCTAACGCAGAAGGGACTTGTGGTTAGCAAGCCGTACGGTGGAGGCTCGTACGCTGGCATTTACCGTATCTCAGGAGCGGGCGTCGTAGCTTGGGAGCGGTACGCTGAACATGTTGGCGCTGGCAGTTGAGCCGGCTCAACTGCAGGGTGAAAATAAATCGGGTTGAGCCGGCTCAACTTGATTAGCTGTAGCTATACGGGCTACCACCGGAGACTCACATGACTGACCAAGCGACCACTATCGAGCCAGCGTCACAGACCGTCAAAACCTTTAACAATCTGCTCGCAGACAGAGGGCTGACTTACCACATCGTCGACCAGCTCGTCGGAGAAGAGCGTCACGGACTCATCAGCGTTCGACCTGCGGGACTCAGCAACGCATTTGCGAAGGCCGTCGATAAGGAACTTTACAGCCGTCGCGGCATCAGTTGGTCGAGCGCAGATGCCCAGCTAGGACGTCCGCGCACTGGCGGCTCCAAGCATCTGGCGCTGCTGGCGCTTATGGCCCGGTTAAAGGCCAGTTGAGCCAGCTCAACTCGCACCACAGCCGGCACACTTGGCCAACACAAAAAACCCTGAGCGCGATTGCCAGGGTTTTTTCACAGGTAATCGCCGAGGGGTGACCGCCGCGATAAATTGGTGGGCCTGCCCCCAGACCGCTCCGCGGTTGAGCCGGCTCAACTGGCAATTGCGCCGGCCCAAGTTGCCGGTGGGAAAAGAGGCGGGTATAGTGTTTGACCCACCTGGAGAAGATACATGCACGACGCAGACAACATTATCGAGAAATACACGTTCACGACTATTGCCGTAACCCCTAACTTTGATGGCGTGGGGTTTTATCCTAAAACAGGAGAACTAAAGCCAGTTCACGAGTACACCTTCCCTCATGAGGTGTTGGACGTGATGACTGCCGCCGCTGAGGCCGGGGTACTGCGCCACGATACGTGGGTATCTCAGCTGTTTGCAGATGATGAAGTGTTCTACAGGTTCATGGATGACCTTGCAGGCTACAACGAGTGCTACCGCATCCATGACCGCTGGTACAGGGCACTGTTCGAGATTATCCATGCTGTCAACGAAGAGGGGTTTGTGACGAGTGAGGAAATCGTCGAGCGCATGCTGGAACAAGCAGAGAAAACAGGCCAAATCCAGGCCTGAGTCGCAAAGTTGAGCCGGCTCAACTCAGCCGCTGTTATCGTTTACTCAATTGTATTGCTTTCTTGACTACTGTACGTTAACACAGTATATTGAGCGTTTACATGGCGCGGAGCGCGGGTATGGATAAACGTGAACTTGAGGACAATGCAATAAGGGCTGAGTGCATTGAGGGCCTTTGTGACGACCTGCTCGCCGCAAAAGCCGCAGTGCCAATGCTCGAGGAAGCTACCTTGGTGGCCGCCGCATACAAGTCTGCGCTCAGGCTGGGGTGGGGCGAGACCGACCACGAACTAAAATGGATTTTCCGCCGCGTTGCCAGCTGCTTGCGATGGCCGTTACCTAAGGAGATAGCGTGAGTACACTCGAGATAGTCGTCCTGGTCGCCGCAGCGTTCGTACTAGGCTTTGCCGCCGGCCGGGTATTCAGCCTGCGCAAAGCCAGTTGAGCCGGCTCAACTCGCGGAGGCCTTATGGTTAAGATTGCGGCGGTAACCGGGTACCAAGCGAAAGTGGCACTAGTCGAAGATACGCAAGGGAAGCTGGCGCTGGACGGCGTCGAGCGCGCCGGGGACACCTGGCGGCCCGGCAGAGTTGAGCCGGCTCAATCGACGATGGACGCCTTGAACCAAGCGCTAAGCACCCTGGTGCCGACTCCTTCTGCGTTGCAGGTGCTGCTGAACGAAAAGCTGCGTTGACTAGGTTGAGCCGGCTCAAGTTCTGCACCTTGGCCAACAAGACGCAGGTGAAGAGCTCGCCTCAGCGGCCTTTTTTTACGTCCACGAAAAAAGAATTCCTTTGTTTTCAAAGGAGTCGACTCTACTCACTAGAACCCATTATCGCCACAGGCGCGTTGATTGAAGGGAAGCAATCGAAAGTGGGCCGCTTTGTTACGCTAGTGGACCAGTGCCGAACGGCGAGCGCGTGAGTAAACACTTGGCGGCCGTGGCAGTAGAGCCGGCTCAACTGGCCTTTCTTCGCCGAGGTCGCACAGTAGGGCATCTTCAGCTAGGTGACATGACCAACCAGTTCAATTGCTTTGGAAACTTATTCGGTTTTAAAAAAAATAGGCATTTTTTCTGTAGTTGAATCGAGGTCAACAGTCAAGTCTAAAGGTAACTGGAACTGATGAACAATTTCCCACTTCACATCAATTGTTCCTGCTCTTCCCAGCGCCGACAAGTCAAACTCATCTTTTTCAGTACTCATGCCCCCCACGGCTACCCGCATCTTCCCGTCTTTAGCGAAGCAAGCGGCAATGCCCTCTTCATTTCCCTTCCAGGCTGCTACGGGATAAAACACTCCAAGGTGTGCAAGAAGTTCCCACTCAGATGACGTTGGATGTTGCTCGTACGCAACTGCCATCACGTACCAGCCTGATGTCGCTGTAATAATGCTCATTTAGGTTTCCTTATATTTATGTTTATGTTTGTCAACAAGGATATAGTGGTCATAGAAACTTATGCAAGTGAAAACAACTGTCTTCAATTGAATATTTCAGGTAGCGATTTTGCGGCTGCAGGCTGCGGCAAGACAATAACGTAACGTGACTGAGTAAAATGCCGCAGGACATTGCCTGCACTATTTTGCGTAACTGCAATGCGGTGCCGATTTCTGAGACAACCCGGAACGCGACTGTCTTCGACTAGCGTCTAGCTGTAGCCCACCGGCGGGCATGGGTGGAGGCCAAAGCGGGGCGGGTTTTCGAATCCTGAACAGTGGCGCTCGTGGTCCTTGTCATCGCGGCATTTGTGGTGGGATTTGCCATGGGCAGGGTCACGGGACTTAGGCGCAAGGGTGGTTGAGCCGGCTCAACCTCGGCGCATTCTTAGTAGTTGGGCGACAAACAGTCCGCCTCTTAGTGGTCAGGCGAGACGTCAAGCTAACTTCCAACCAAAAATTGGAAAACGGGGCCGGCCAGTTGAGCCGACTCAACTCAGGCGAAACGATATGGCCAAGGTCGTACGGTAGGCCGGTATCAAGAAAAGGCCCTCCTGGCGCGACAGAGCAGGGCTGGCGCTGTATTCCGCTGAGCGCGAGGGCGCCACTTGGCGACCGGCGCCAGTTGAGCTGTTTCAACCGCAGGCGGAAACCCAGCACCAAGCGTCAAGCCCCCTGCAACTGACGCCGTCTGTGTTACAGGTGCTACTGAACGTAAAGTCCCGTTGACCACGGTTGAGCCGGACGGCATCGAGCGCGGTGAACCTTGGCGCTCAGGCCCAGTTGAACTGGCTCAACTGGCCTTTTGGCTAAGCCGCAGTTTAGGGCTGCTCAAGCGACGCGACATGGCCAACTGCTCTTTGTGTTGATTGACTTCCAGTGCCTACTTGAGCCGGCTCAACTAAGTAGGTCTGCCTTTCTGGGTGAACCCGAAATGAGCGGTAGCGGTCCTGTCCGCGTCGCTAGCTTTCCGCCCAAGAAACTATGTTCGTGTATTTCGTTCGGCTTCTCTGCAGCTGGCCGGTGGCTCCCTTCGTAGCCACCGGCGCAAGAGCACGCGCTAGGGTACGCAACTACAAACGAGACCCGTCGAAAAGTGCCTTTGCTATCGGTTCGCCGGCTTAAGCGAAGCGGAGGACACTTTGAAAATCGCGACGCTGCCGTTCTTGACATTTGACTGCTTGTGCACTGCACCGACTGCTGCCAATTTTGGGAGAGAATCGCGTACTTGGCGAGCAAATTCGTTCAGTGGAGCGGCTGAGCCGCATGCTTTGTGCAGGGTCACCAGCGGGATAGCATAGGCGCAGGTGTTGGCCTCAACGTAGCCGTATAGCCAGGTTTGCAAGCCCTCGCTCAACGATTTTCGCTTCGCGGCAATGAGGTACGTTGGAGCGGTCTGGAACAGCTGGCCGATGCGCGAGTTCAGCTGCACGGACCAATGAGCCAGGCCTTCCCAGGCAAAATCTGCCACGAACCCAAGCGTCCAACCCGAGCCAATGGCACGGGCCAGCTTGCTCTGCGGGGCCTCGTCGTTCTTTGCACGGATAATCATGAACGCACCTCGCAGGCGGAGCAGGCACTCTTGCAAGCGAGTGATGTTGTGCTTGCTGTCGGACCAGCCAAGCTTTGTGCAGAACGCCGACGGCGCAAAATTTAGGAAACAACTGGTTGCTTTGCCGGAGTGATGGTTTAGAAGGCCTAGGAGCACCGTCAGGTCATCTTGGGCAAGTTCCGCGCCTCGGTACTCGATGCTAGCGCCGTTGGTAGTCGGGAAGGTCCGCTCGATGTGGTGGCGGATGAATTGTTTTTTGCCGTTGGCGCCTACGACCAGGGTGCCCTTGCCGACGCCGAAGAGGGCGCTGCACAGGATTGCCGGATTCATGGCGTAGGTCGTACGGTGCATCTCAGGCACGTAAACCGTGCCATCTAAGTTCCAGGCGAATGGGTCGGTGCGTTCAGGCTCGGTATAGGTGCTCAGGACGGCGGTTAGTTCAGCATTGGTTAGGTTCTGTTTTCGGTTCATGACAACTCCTCGTGTGAGTTGTCTAGCGGAAGACATTTATATCGATTGAAAATAGCGGTTATGAATGCCGCGCCGTGCAAAAGTACTTCCGTCGGCGGCCCACCTTTTTCGACACCTGCCCCGCAAATTAAGGATTCCCCCATCCGTCGCCGGCCCACTTCTTTCCGTCGCCGCCCCACCCTGACCAGCCGAAACCCGCATGAACAGTGCCGGTTCGCCCGCCGTAATCCGCTGTTATACCTGGTCGGCGCGTTTTTGGCAGGCTGCCTTGCTTCTCAGCGTCGAAACAAGGAAGCTCTGCCACTTCCTATGAACCCCTCCGCCACCCAGCAAAAAGACTAGTAAAAGCATCGGGTCATAGGTAAGAGTAGTTCGGGAGAGAAGGGTACCTGACCTGAGCGGCGCAGCAGTGGTTTGACAACGGTGTTCCGGACGGGAGAAGAATGCCCTAACCGCGCACCTTGGCCACCTCATTTCCAAACACCGTTGCCCAAAAATGGCATGGGACGCATTGCGTCAGCGCTCACTACTTCGGTTCAAGGGGACTCTCATCAATAAATTCGCGGGGGACTACCGTTGGACCGCTGACACCCTAGACCACGACATCGCCCTGGCAATGACGTCGGAGAAGTTCGAGGCCGCAATGCGCCGCCTGCGCGAACGCGCACGTCGCCGGGCCGTTGCCCGACACACCGCCGCACTCTCAAGGCAGGCGCTGCTCGCTTGGCCCCGCGCCTGCCACCACGCTGCAGGTCGACGCCGCGCCCCGTTGACTGCGAAAGCGGATTGAACCAGCTCAATCCGATTAAACAGGCTCAGCTTTGTCTTTCGCCTGGCGCTCGCGGATGCGTCCCTCGCCGGAAGCCATTGCACGAGCGCGACCAAGCTCGATAGCTTTACGGACGTCCCGCTCAAGGGCGTCTTGGTCGTTTTCTGGAGCTGCGATTTTTCCTAGCTCATCGTCGCGACTGATGAGCCACAGCGCAGTAGCGACGATTTCGATGCCAACGCCAGTCCCCGGCCTCGAGCCGTCGCAGCGTAGGTACGGAGACTCCCATCCTCCTCGCTCAAGTCTTCAATGATTCTCTGCGGCGTAATCAAGCTACAGCAAGGTCCGCCCAGAGCTTTTCGATGGCCGAAGCTGTCGTTGGTGGAAGCTGTAACAGGGCAAGGGCAGTTTTTTGGCTACAAATAGAATGTTGTGAAAAGGACGCCTTCGTGCACATCTATGTGTATTCCTGAAGAATTTGATTAGGCCGCGATAGCGTTAGGTTGACCTTCAGTCAGCCGCGCCGTCTTCGCGCCACTCTATGCCGTTGGTTTAATTTGCTACTAAAAAATTTTTCTTATTGCACCGAACTCGGCCGTCGTGCAAAGTAGCAAGTTATCAGGGCGATATAGCCCCTTAGCAACCTGGCTACAACAACCTTCAGTAGCGATTTCCGAACTAAGGTCACACCTAGTCATTCGGTTGTCGCGCGCTGGCACAACACGCAGAGCGACCATGGCACAAAATTTCTCCGAATTGGCAATCCTTATCTGGGATGTTGCTGACCTACTTCGCGGCGACTACAAGCAAGCTGATTACGGTAAAGTGATTCTCCCGTTCACCCTGTTGCGCCGCCTCGAGTGCGTGCTCGAACCTACCAAGGACGCGGCTCTTGTGGAATATGCCAAGCGCACTTCTGAAGGGGTCAATGTCGACCCGTTCCTGCGCCGGAAGACCGGCAAACCGTTCTACAACGTCAGCCCTTTCACTCTTCCGGGCCTCCTGGCCGACCCCCAGCACATTCGCCATAATCTGGTCGCCTATATCGGTGACTTCTCGGAAGACGCACGTGACGTGTTTGAGCGCTTCAAGTTTGTCGAGCGTATAGCCGAGCTTGAAGAGAAAAACTTGCTGTTCCAGGTCGTGCAGCAGTTCGCCAAGGTCGACCTCCATCCGGATACCGTGCCGAACGAGACGATGGGCCTAGTCTTTGAGGAGCTCATTCGCAAGTTCGCTGAGGCGTCGAACGAGACCGCCGGTGAACACTTCACTCCGCGCGAAGTCATCCAGCTCATCGTGCACTGCTTGTTTGCAGGAGACGACGAGGCGCTTTCGAAGAGCGGTGTCGTTCGCACGATGTATGACCCAACTGCCGGCACCGGAGGCATCCTGTCCGTAGGTGAAGCTGTGGCTAAAAGTATCAATAGCTCGGCCATTATCCGCCTGTTCGGCCAGGAGCTGAACGACGAGTCTTATGCAATCTGCAAGGCGGATATGCTTATTAAAGGCCAAGACCCTCGCAACATCGTTCGTGGCAATACGCTCTCGGCCGACGGATTTGCCAACGAGAAGTTCGACTACCAGGCCTCTAATCCTCCGTTTGGCGTGGACTGGAAGAAGGTCAAAGACGTGGTTGAAGGCGAGCACAAGAAAAAGGGATTCGCGGGCCGCTTCGGCCCTGGGCTGCCGAGGGTCTCCGATGGCTCCCTGCTGTTCCTGATGCACCTAATTTCCAAGATGCGTCCGAAATCGGACGGTGGTGGCCGCGTCGGCATTGTCCTGAATGGGTCGCCCCTCTTTACTGGCGACGCTGGCTCCGGTGAGTCCGAAATACGCCGGTGGATTCTCGAGAACGACTTGCTGGACGCAATCATTGCGCTACCGAACGACCTCTTCTACAACACAGGTATCGCCACATACATCTGGATTCTGGACAACGACAAGAAGGCCGACCGCAGCGGAAGGGTCCAGCTCATCGACGCGACGCGCATGTATGCAAAGATGAAGAAGTCGCTCGGCAACAAGCGCGTATACCTTACCGATGAGCAGATTGCTGAAATCGTCACCGTCTACTCTGCGAACGCGAAGGATGTATCGTTCAAGTCCGAGTTCAAGGAGCCACCGAAAGGCGCCCCGGTGCTGGAAGTTGCAGAAGCTGAAGCGCCCCGCATCACCGCAAGAGTCTTCGATACGAAGTTCTTCGGCTATCGCAAAGTGACCGTCGACCGCCCACCGGCGCTTGGCAAACCTGTTGCCGTGAAGTTAAAGAAGGGCCAGCGCCCGTATGACCCTGAGCTTCGCGATACCGAGAGCGTGCCGCTCTTGGAAGACATCACTGTTTACCTCAAACGCGAGGTGTTACCGCACGTCCCCGATGCATACGTCAATGAAGACGTGACGGACGAGAAGGACGGCATGCCTGGCAAGGTGGGCTACGAAATCAACTTCAGCCGCTACTTCTACGTGTACAAAGCGCCGCGCGCACCGCACATTATTGCTGCCGAAATCCGAGAGATGGAAAAACGCTTTGTCGACTTGATGCAGGGAGTGGTAGCGTGACCGGCGAGACACTTCGGCTCAGGCATCTTGTTAAAGAGCTTAGGACGGGCCCTTTCGGCTCAGCACTCTCTGCAGACGAGTACGTTGACGAGGGTGTGCCTCTCATAAATCCATCGGACCTTCGTGCCGGCAGGATTTGGCCTGACAGGGCTGTTAAAGTTCCTGAGGCTGTGGCAAACCGGATGTCCGCTTATCGTGTTGAGAATGGGGACATCGTGCTTGCTCGACGAGGCGAGCTCGGGAGGTACGGTCTAGTTGGCAAAGACGAGGCAGGCTTCCTGTGTGGAACCGGGAGTCTTCTTGTCCGCCCAGGAAGTAACTTAGTAGCCAAGTTCCTCGGCTACTACCTGGAAACCGCCGATGCACGTAATTGGCTCAGTCTCCAAAGCGTTGGCTCAACGATGGAAAATCTGAGCGAGGCGATTCTCGCCAGGCTCCCTGTTCCAAAAATTTCAAAGGAAAAGCAAGTCGCTATTGCCGACTTTCTCGATGAGCAAACGGCGCGGATTGATGCATTGATTGCAGAAAAAGAGCGGCTTATCGCTAGCTTAGTAAAGTCTACCACTGAGCTCTTACATGCCGCCGTTACAAAAGGACTCGGTAGCGCCCCGATGAAATCTTCAGCGAGAGAATGGATTGGAGAAATACCGAGTCATTGGTCGGCTCCATTTATCCGTTTCGTCGCACGAATCGAATCCGGACATACACCTAGCCGGCAGCATCCAGAGTACTGGGTCGGCTGTTCGATTCCTTGGTTTAGTCTTGCTGACGTATGGCAAATAAGGGATGGGAAACGGGAAATTGTAACGGAAACCTCCGAGATGGTTAGCGAGCTTGGAGTCGCCAACTCATCCGCGCGAGTACTCCCCGCCAACACCGTGATTTTGTCGAGAACTGCTTCGGTAGGCTTTTCGGCAATCATGGGCGTTCCCATGGCAACGACACAAGATTTCGTCAACTGGGTCTGTGGCGAAAAAGTAATGCCGGAATACTTACTTTATGTATTCCGTGCCATGGGGTCTGAGTTTCAACGGCTGAAGTATGGCTCCACGCACTCGACCATTTACATGCCCGATGTTGCGAAACTTTCTATGCCTCTCCCGCCCCTCGACGAGCAGCGCGCTATTGTCGCGCTTGCGCGCGACCGCAAAGCACGAATGGAGGACCTCAGTGACTCAGCGAAAAAAGCTGTTGAGCGACTTCGGGAATACCGCTCGTCCCTGATTTCCGCGACCGTAACCGACCAGCTTGACATCAATTCGTACAAGGAGGCTGCGTGAGCCCTGCGGCATTCCCGCTCAACTTGCGGTTACCCGATGAGCAAGAACGTAGCTTCTTGTCGGCAAACGAACTGGCGCACTGGCTCGACGGCGAATTGGCATTTTACGACTACTTCGCATCGGTCAAACTGCAGCGTAGCGAGGAACCCCTTTCAAGCCTGCTGACTGCAATAAATAACGTGCGCAGCGCGCGAGCTCAAATCGACCAAGCAGAGACGTTCAAGCAAGCCAGCGACACCGCGAATTACGACGCGACGCTTGCAAGTACACGGAAACGCCTCTCAATGGCCTATAGCGAACGAGGGCTTCCGCTTGCGACGAGCGTTGAAGTCCAAGCACTCGCGCCAATTGCGCAACACGACCCTGTTGCCGCCCTAGCTGCACTGTACGCACTCGCCGAGACGGCCTACAACGGCCACATTCTGACTATTTCGGAACCGGCAATTGCCCGAGGTATTGGCGTCGCGGCCTGCATCCGGTACCAATTACTGGGAGTCGGACCCAAAGCTGCACTTGCGGGAGCCGTGGACAGCACAATAGCTGACCTTCAACGGCGAGCCGCGACTATCCACGAAGAGCTCGAAGGCCACTTGGCAAGTGCCGCCGCTCTTGACGAGCGTAGCAATCAAGCATGGGACCGCTGCACTACTGACCAGACTGAACTCGCCACGAAGTTAACGCAACGCGTGGACGAGAGCATTGGTGATGCGGCTAAGAATATTGATGATTTTAAGGAAAGTTATCAAGCTGAAATCGCTTTGAAACAACCTGTCGAGTTCTGGGAGAAGAAGGGAAAAAAGCATGAGCGCCAAGCTGTACAACATGGTGTTGCAAGCTTGACGGTTGCTGGAATCGCGGGCGGGTTAGGTCTGAAGTATCTACCCTCGATTCTGGAAAAATTAGCGTACGGCGGAATTGCGACAGCCGTGCTGCTATCCACACTCGTCCTATGGCTGATACGTATCTTAGTTCGCAACTATATGAGCCAGACCCATCTGGCTACCGATTCGGACGAGCGGGTCGCAATGGTCAAAACGTATCTGGCACTCATGGAGTCGGGTAAGGCGCCCGCTGACACGCTTGGCCCGGTTCTGGCTGCATTATTCCGGCCGGCCAGTGACGGTATTGTCAAAGACGACTCGATGCCCTTGGGGCTCGCAGAGTTACTGACAAAACAAAAAGGTTAACAATGTCGTCCCGGCCCCAAACAATCCAAATCTACCTCCCTGGTGGCGACCCGCGTGGCATTCGTGTCGCTGAAATCACCACCCGCATCGTACAGGTGCTAGAAGTTCCACGCGCGCTGCTTGGCGACTTCCTAAAGATGCCAGAAAGCGGCCAAGTCGCGGTGTACTTCCTAGTTGGACAGGGCAGCGACGCGGAGGATGCGAAGGTCTATGTTGGCCAGACCAGTGACATGCCGATGCGGTTCCCGCGCCACAACCAGGAGAAAGACTTCTGGGAGAGGGCATTAGTACTCGTGTCGAAGACGCACAGCCTGACCCAAACGCATGCACTCTTCCTCGAGTGGCACTGTCTGCAGGAGGCAAAGCGTGCCGGCCGTTATGTCACAACGAACGGCAACAACGCGAGCCGCCCCTTTACGCCGGCGCCGCTCGAAGCCGATTGCCATGAGGTTTTCGATACTGCGCGCACTCTTCTGGCCACGCTTGGTCACCCACTGTTCGACCCAGTCGTCCGTGGCGCAGACCAATCGGGTGACACACCCGAACTCCTCTTCTGCAAAGGCTCAACGGCCGACGGCCGTGGCTATTACACTGAAGAAGGCTTCGTGGTTCTTGCCGCGTCCAGCGGCCGGCGCGAGAGCGTTGCGTCCATCCGAAATACAGCGGATGGCAAATTTCGCGAGCGCCTTATTGAGAGCGGAGTGTTCCGCACGGACGGCGACAGGCTAGTGCTTACCAAGGACCATTTGTTCGGCTCCCCCAGCATGGCCGCAGTGGCCCTTACGGGAAGAAGTGCAAACGGATGGGTCGAATGGAAGAACGCGCAAGGCAAGACATTGCACGATTTAAAACGAGCCGTCCCTTAAGCGGCCAAATAACTAAAAGCGGTAGCCATACTTGGGATATCTGGAGGAGCTATGACAACAAAAACAAACCTGCATGTCACCCGCCGTGGTCTGAAAGGACCACACTAATGTCCGCAGTCCCAAGCATTCACACTGAAAAAGTCTTCGAAGACGAATTGTGTGCGCACATGGCCAGCAACGGCTGGACGATTAAGACGCATCTGAAGGACGCGAAAAACTATTCGCGCGAACTTGCCATTTTCCCGGACGATTTGCTCGAATTCGTCAAGGCTACCCAACCCCTGGAGTGGGCCAAGTTCAAAAAGTGGCACAACGGGAAGTCCGACGAAATCTTCATCAAACGCGTCGCTAAGCAGCTGGACGCCCACGGCACACTTCACGTTTTGCGGCACGGATTCAAAGACGTCGACGCCAAGTTCTTTCTTTGCCAATTCCGCCCAGCCCACAAGAAAAATCCGAAGCTGCTGGATACCTATGCGCATAACCGACTGACCGTTATCCGGCAGCTACACTACAGCCTGCACAACGAGAAGTCCCTCGACCTCGTCCTGTTCGTCAATGGTTTGCCCGTCGCAACGTCCGAAATCAAGACGGACCTCACCCAGAATGTCCGCGACGCCATCAAGCAGTACAAGACTGACCGGCTGCCGAGGGATGCGAAGGCAAAGGAACCCGAGGCGCTGCTCCAGTTTAAGACGCGCGCGCTGGTACACTTCGCCGTGTCTTGCGACCTGGTGTTTATGACGACGAAGCTCGGCGGCGATGCTACACACTTCCTGCCCTTCAACATCGGCAAGCCTGATGGCGTTGACCTGTTTAGTGCTGGCGCCGGTAACCCACCAGCGCCCGCCGGTAAAGGCTATCCAACCTACTACCTCTGGGAGTTCGTCTGGAAGCCCGAAAACTGGCTGGAAATTCTGGGCGAGTTCATGCACCTTGAGGCCAAAGAAGTCGAGCAGGCTGGGAAGAAAGTCGTCAAAGAATCACTAATCTTCCCACGCTTCCACCAGCTGGTGGCGGTAAAAGAGCTCATCCGTTGCGCTGCTGACGAAGGTCCGGGCAAGAACTACCTCATTCAGCACTCGGCAGGCTCCGGCAAGTCGAACTCCATCGCTTGGACTGCACACCGTTTGTCCAATCTGCACAATGCGGTGGACAAGAAGGTGTTCGACACCGTCATCGTGGTCACCGACCGCCGCGTCCTGGACAAGCAACTGCAGGAAACCATCTCGCAGTTCGAGCACAAGAAGGGTGTCGTCCAGGTCATCAGCGAGAACTCCGCGCAGCTAGCAGCTGCGCTGAATGACGGCGTACCGGTCATTGTCACCACGCTTCAGAAATTCGGCTTCATTCTCGACACCGTCGGCGACTTGGGCAAACGAGACTTCGCGCTCATCGTCGACGAAGCTCATTCGAGCCAGTCCGGCTCCGCGGCGACCAAACTCAAAAAGGCCCTTACCAAGGGCACTCCGAAGAAGAAGCTGGTTGTCGAAATCGACCGCGTGGAAGTCGAGATGGAAGCCGACGTCGAAATCGACCCGGATGACCTCACCTCCGAAGACATCATCAACGGCGTCGTTGAAGGTCGTAAGCGGCCAGGGAACGTCAGCTACTTCGCATTCACCGCTACACCTAAGGGCAAGACGCTGGAGCTGTTCGGCCGCCCCGGCGCCGACGGTAAGCCGGGCCCGTTCCATGTGTACTCGATGCGCCAGGCTATTGAGGAGGAGTTCATCCTCGACGTCCTGAAGCATTACACTAGCTACGCGGCGTTCTACCAGCTTGGCTCTACGGCGGACGACAAGTTGGTTCCGCAACAGAAGGCGAAGAGGGCCCTCTCTCGCTTCGCTAAGCTCCACCCGCACAACATTTCACAAAAGGTGGTTGTCATTGTCGAACACTTCCGTGAGCATGTGGCGGCCAAGATTGGTGGCCAGGCCAAGGCGATGCTGGTCACGGACAGCCGTAAGGCCGCCGTGCGCTATAAGCTCGCGATGGACAAGTACATCAAGGAGCAAAAGTACACGGACCTACGCACGCTTGTCGCGTTCTCCGGTAGCGTCACCGACCCGGAGTCCGGCCCAGAGGAATTCACCGAGTCGTCGCTCAACCCTGAAATCAAGGGTCAGGAGCCGTCCGAGGCGTTCAAACAGGACGAATACCGCATCCTGCTGGTCGCAAACAAGTACCAGGTCGGCTTTGACCAACCGCTGCTGCACTCCATGTACGTCGACAAGCGGCTCTCCGGCGTGCTCGCCGTGCAGACCCTCTCGCGGCTGAACCGGATGTATCCAGGGAAGGAGGAGACGTTCGTATTGGACTTCGTGAACCGGCCGGAGGAAATCCTCGAGAGCTTCCAGCCGTACTACCGTACGGCGCAGCTTGAGAAGGTGACCGACCCTAACATCGTTCACGAGCTGATGACCAAACTCGGCAAGAGCAACGTGTACTTCTGGACGGAAGTCGAGGCCTTTGCTGCGGCGTTCTTCAATCCGAAGCTGAAGTCGCAGGCTGCCCTGCATGTCCAGCTCAAGCCAGCGTTTGACCGCTTCGAGGCGCTTGAGGAAGAAGCGCAAGACCTGTTCCGCAAGGACCTCCGCTCGTTCGTGCGCCTGTACGAATTCCTGTCGCAGATTGTCCCTTACGCCGACCCGGAGCTTGAGAAGCTGTTCGTCTTCGGGAAGAGCCTCCTTCCACGTTTGGAAGAAGCCGCCCGTGGCGAACTCCTGTCGCTTGATTCGGACGTAAAGCTGACCCACTACCGCCTCCAGAAGCTGGGCGAGCAGGCCCTAGACCTGGAGAAAGCCGAGGTGCTGACACTTCCGGGCATTAGCGCGGCCGGCACGGGCGCAGCTCCGCCTGATGAACAGAAGGAGCTACGCGAAATCGTGTCGAGGATGAACGACCTGTTCTCCGGTGAGATTCGCGAGTCAGACTTCCTAGGCGCCGTGACGGCCTGGCAAGGACACCTCATGGCCAACGAGAGCTTAGCAGTGCAGGCGAAGAACAACTCGGAAGAGCAGTTCTCCATGGGCGACTTCAAGGACGCGTTCATGGACGTGGTCATCGACGCTAAGGATGCGTCCAACAGCATCGCCGACCAACTGCTCAAGGACGAGCGTATCTTCGGGGTGATGCAACAGATGCTCGCGAAGGCGGTCTGGCAACAATTTCAGAACGCTGCGCGCTGAAATGACAAGCCCGTACTCTTCGGTGCCAAGTCGAAGAGTACGGACTTTACCTCGTGCTAGACAGCTACGCTTAAGGGATTCGGCGAGGACTTTTGCTCAGTGCGCACGTTCCGCGGCCCAAACGGCGAACAGTTCCTTCATCCCTTGCAGGATGACGCCCTCGCGCCACTGATAGCCAGTCAGTACGAACTCGTTCAAGTAGTGGCTCTGCAGGTCATCGAACGACGTCACAGTAAGCGGGAAGTGCGGGGACTCGATAACTTCGCCCAAGGCAGCATCCCGGAAGGGATTGCCCGCGCGGTCGAGACGGTCTTCGTTCTCGATAGCCCAACGCTTGAACGACGTTGTCCAGGCACGCAGAGTGTCTTCATGCTTTTCCTTCCGGCGGAAAAGCACAAGTGTTGTCGCGTTTCGGGCTGGCTCCGGGCTGAACGGGACATACCAAGTCCACTGCGGCAGGATAATGCACTCCCACCCGAGCGCTTCGGCGATAGCCTCGGCCTTCGGAATCTGTCGAATGTTGTCAACTGCGGCGAGATACGGCATCGACACCAAGGCTGTGCTGTACTCGACATACCGGCCATCGGAGAGCGGGAGGCGCTCATAAAAGCGCACCGTGTGGTCCGTTCCAGGGAACCGCATTTCCAGACCCAGCGAGCGCACAACTTCGCCCCAGCCCGGATGGCAGGCGGAGTGGTCGACCCCGCGCTCGAGCCGGACGACCACTCCGGTATTGTCATCAATCGGGTCGGGACGGCCCAAATTCCAGTAATCGGCAAACGCAGTTTTGCACTCGTCCTGCAGCGCATAAACCACATGATTATCCATACCCAAACGCTCCTGCAGCCTGGAGACTTCCGTCAGCAAGCGTGAAAACTCCGACGGCATGCCGGCATTAGGGATGAGGACATCAAAGCGAAGCCGCGGCGCGTCGGGATAGCCCAGCTGAACGAGCCGAGCCCGGAAGCGCTCTTCATCCACTACGGCCACCCAACCAGCAGGGGACGTGGCCAACTGATTTACCAATGCGATGTTCGTATTGAACCCGAGCGCATACGCCAGAGCTTCGCTGACGTGAGACGACTTAACGGGACGGAGGTGGTCTTTAAGAGCGTTCTTGAGCGAACGCAGAGATGGGGTAGAAACGGTAAAAACGGTCATGATGGCACTCCAATTCATTTGAGGCTAGCGTCTCCCGATTACGCACTAACCAAATGATTGGAATGCGAATCCTGTACTGCACGTGTCTGCTTTAACCCGGGAGCAGGTCTGGCCCAGACGCCAAAACGAATAGTACCTCGAATTACTCTAAATGAACGTGACAAATTCGTCAGCATCGTCGAAGATTGCGCCATTGCAACTTAAGTGCTCGACGAAATGATTGACCGTGACGAAGACCAGCGAAGCCGTGAGGACGAAGAACGAGAAGAGCGCCGTCGAGAAGAGGCACAACGAGTCCAGGACGAGGACGACCGTCAACGCGAAGAGGAAGATGAGAGACGGCGGCGCGATGAGGACGAAGACGAGCGAAGAAGAAAGCGTGATGAAGACGACGCCCGCCGCCGTGAAGAGGAAGACCAGCGAAGACAGGACGAGGCCGACCAAAGGCGGCGCGACGAGGAGGAAGAAGAGCGCCGACGGCAGGACAGCTATTCCTCGTACAGCTCATACAGCTATAGCTCGTATGGGGATGACTAATGGGAAGGTGCTAGGACGTACTGAGGGGAAGGTGCTAGGACGTACTGAGTAATGCGCCGCTGTGTGGTGACACCGGCGTGGCACTGGAACTCAACGCGGTCACGCCAGCCGCTGCTCAGAACCTGCAACTGGTGCTGGATGCCCTAGCCGCGCTGCCGGCCCCGAGCATGTCGACCTATCGCCGGGGTTGGATGCTCTCGCGTCCGTCTCGTCACTATCGTCTCCATTCCCCTCCACGACCTACTGACCTGGATGCTGGCTCAGCCGTTCACCCGCCCAACTGCTGCGGCCCCCGCCCCCACCTTAGCCGCCTTCGAGAAGAAGCTGGCTGATGTGATAACGAAGATGGAGCAGAGCACACCTTAATCGCCTGCAGACCTGACTAACGGCTTAGAATTACTGAACTGCAAACTCTAAAAGCCGAACATGAATCAACAAGCGGATGTTGAAGAAATCGCAAACCGTTTGATTTCCTACGGTAGACCGGGCGCGGTTCGCCCGCCCGAGGGGCAGTTGCCCAGGATGGCGGAAGGCATTTCTATTTGTGCTCCAACCGCGCAAGATTATTACAACGCGGTTTCCGAACTGTACCAGGCCGAAAGGACGATAGCTTCCTCGTACTCAATAAAAACGTTCGACAAACGCTTGCTTACGTTCATCGCGCCCTACGTCTTGGCCTCAGAAAAAGTTGCGAAGAAGGCAGTCTCAGCATTTCTGCGTGAATTGTCGGAGCATCCACTCACCGACCATTATGTCTACCGGCCCATCCATCACATCACGAAAAAACTAGGTGGCGGCCCCGTGACGTTGGGCTGCTTCACGCTGTACAACACGGCACAGGATGCAGTTGCGCTTGACGAGGCTATGGCTGGACGGCTCAAGGACGTGCTTTTGGAGCAGTCCGAGCACTACCTTGTCCGTACCCGCGTTAAGGCCCGGGATGATGTACTCGCATTAGAGCTTGCCGATGCACTGCTTGAGAATTTCGAAAACGCCCTTCGCTTTATGGTCGGTCCTGGAACTAGGTTCGACGCTAGAGTCTTCGAGACTAGGGCTTTTAGCGAGAATCGTGCGATTGTTTGGAACGGTGTCTCAGGCTTTTCTTCGAGGGAAAGCCAAAAAGAGCCAACTAAACTTGACGTTGACGATGACTATTTTGTCGCGGTAGAGCCCGGGTTTGACCAGATATGGGCTCACCTGGGCGCACCTTCAAACCCTGAACTCGTGGTAAAAATCTTGCGGGCCGTGGACTGGATAGGTCAGTCCATTGCAGAGAAGGTCAGGGCGAATGCGTTTATGAAAGCCGCTATTGCACTCGAGGCATTGTTCACTCCCCCAAAAGGCAGTTTTGCCCCGTCTATCGTTTTTCAAATCACAGAAAATGTTGTTCTACTGCTTGGGGCCGACAAGCAGACGCGGCTTGATATCGATAAGGAATTTAAGCGTCTGTACGAAATACGGTCGAGCATCACGCACAGCGGCGATACGGACGTAGCGCAGGACGACGTATTCCGGATGCAGCATATGGCCCGCCAGGTCGTAATCACGCTGCTGACCAACTCCATAGTAAAAGGCTGCGCTAAGTCGGAGGACTTGAACAACGTCCTCAAGTGCTTGAAGTACTCCTGCCCCCCTCTACAAGCCGTGTAGTACGTTTTTAGCCTAGTTCGCGACACAGGTCGTGGTACCTCGTACAGGACCCGCTAATCCAAAACTTATCACCTCGACGGAAAAGTCCCTCGCGAACGAGGGACTTGAATAACCGCTAAGCTGGCACGGCTTGAGCCGACTTAATTTTGTACTTCGAGACCTGTTCCGCTGCGAGGCTGCTGGCTAACCAGGCGGCGCTCCAACCTCGTACCCAATCACTTGAATGCTCCATATACTTCGCCGGCGGGTGGTTCTGGTGGCCGTCTCGGTACGCTTGCATGCCCTCAGCGAACGCGCGGTCAGCCCTGAATTTGAGAAATGCGTTCATGTTTTCCTTCTGTAGTTGTCCTTTCTCGTATAGCGATTGCCTGCTAAGCGTGCGTCCGACTTGTTTAAAAGTTGTGATTACATCGATTAACGACCAAATTCGTGGACTTCTTCGTGCCCGAAGTCTCCCTTCGTCTTATTCCTGAGTTGAGCCCGCTCAACCCGGCGGGCGAGAGTCTGAAGTTGAGCCGGCTCAACCCGGCGGGCGAGAGTCTGAGGTTGAGCCGGCTCAACCCGGCGGGCGAGAGTCTGAAGTTGAGCCGGCTCAACCCGGCGGGCGAGAGTCTGAAGTTGAGCCGGCTCAACCCGGCGGGCGAGAGTCTGAAGTTGAGCCGGCTCAACCCGGCAGCCGAGAGTCTGAAGTTGAGCCGGCTCAACCCGGTAGGCAAGAGTCTTGAGTTGAGCCAGCTTAATTGCTCAGTGCAGTGCATCCCGGGTCACGTGTCGACGTGGCGCCTGCCGGCATAGCGAGTCCACGTAATACCGAAGCCAATGACATATTGTCAAATGACATCATGTGTGTAGACTGCGACCTACTGTTATCAAATATAGAGGAAGAGTGCGATGCGCGTAGCAACCCTAGCTTTGGAGAACTTCAGAGGAATTCAGAGTGGGGTTGTACACTTCAAGCAGCACACTGTACTGGTAGGTGCGAATAACACCGGCAAGAGCACCATCATCGAGGCGTTAACGCTGTTGTTGGGTCGCGATAAACTCATTCGCGAGCTGACCGAACATGACTTTTTTGGGTCAAGTCCTCGGCCCGCCGACCGCATCAAGCTAGTGGCGACCATAGTTGGTTTCGAAGGGAATGACCCGGACAGGCACTCTGAATGGTTTAGAGACGGCAGGGCTGTCCCAAAGTGGCTGGATGAGAGCACCGGGACCGTGCATCCACTACAAAGGAGCGGTGAATGGGTGCTCTGCTGCCAGATTGCCGCGCAGGCGTACTTCGATAGTGAAACACTTTGCGTAGAGTTCATCCGGTATTTTCACGATGACGACAATCCAATCGACCCGTTTGATGGTGACGTGCCGGTGCAGGTCCCGGGTAAGCTTATTCAACAGTTCGGTTACTTCCTTGTTCGAGCTAACCGAACTTGGGAAAAGGTGTTGTCGTGGGGGAGTGAACTCTTCCGGCGGACCATTCATGTGTCAGCGGCCCAGCCTGCATCTGCCATCTTGGCTGAGCGCGAACGGCTGCGAAACCCAGAACAGCCAATCGAACTTGACGCTCAAATCGCCCCGTTAATATCCAACGTGAACAGGGAGCTAGCAAAGTGCTTACCAGGCGCACCCCAGTTACAGCTACGCCTAACGAACACCGATAGCAAATCCGTCCTTGAGGCCATCGCTGCACACTTTTCAACACCCGTGGGTCAGAGCGTTCCCGCGTCCAGGCAGGGGAGTGGACTCATATCGTTGCAAGGTCTGATGCTGCTGCTGGAGCTAGGGCGAACTCGGGCAGAAGCGGGAGACGGCTTCATCATGGCCTTAGAGGAGCCCGAAATTCACGTCGCTCCTGGAACTCAGAATCAGCTTTTTGAATCGCCCCGGCTTTCGTGGAGGCCGGTTGGTGTGAGTCAGGCCGCGACGGCTTGACTGCTCAGTTGCTCGTAATAGTTTGCCTCAGCTTCAGCCGGCGGTATATAGCCGA
>Ga0213838_1000588_pt1 | contig 24599 bp, 19 predicted proteins | sample SWPATP13_FD_160577 | JGI IMG/M metagenome (GOLD analysis project Ga0213838, IMG submission 160577) | Coastal seawater microbial communities from Marineland, Florida, United States - SWPA TP1 #3 | ecosystem: Environmental > Aquatic > Marine > Coastal | place: USA: Florida | collected 2016-08-06 | reverse complement strand
GCAAAAACTGACTGAATTTCATCATCTGCTCCTAATTTAACGGCGGTAATGCCGTGCCACCACATTGTGCGATTGCATTGCTGCCAAGCTTACCCTTGAAATTAGGCCCAATAGTAAAGGGAAAGGCAGGGGTCAATTTGCCATTTTCATCTTTAGTTAAGGTGATATGGTAATGATAGCCTCGACCATCTTGGGTATCATGGCCATTATTTTCATCAAGCCGGGCACCCTCAACCGCTTCTCCCGCATAATAATAGTCTTCAAAGTAGTAACCTGATGTCGCAACAAAGCGATTGCCTGACAAGGTGGTAACGGTTTCATCGGTTCCTGGGCCATTGGCCACTTGTGTTACGCCCTTTGAAATATCATAGGGGTCCACCAAAACACAGCTTCTTTCTCCTTCGGTATCACAGCCAGCTTCATTAACACTGGCACCATAGTCCCGGGTCTTCCAACCACTTACTGCGAGTGTATCTGTACTTTCGTAAGGCCCATATAAGGGATAGCCATCGGCAGAATAACCATAGATGGGTGAATGCTGTGAAGCGTCATCGCCAACTAAATTCGCCAGACAAGTGGTATAAAAGTGATGATGATAATTACCTTGAGCGGCGTGGCCGCCACAGATATCAACGTCATACTGCTCGGCAATGGGCGCAAGCGTTAGCCATTGGTTGTTTGATACACTTTGACCATCCCACCAGTTAAAAATACTGGTGCCATTCACCATAAGCCCTATTGGCCCCAGGCCGGTTTCACAGTCTTCGTCATCCTGTGCCGCAGGCTCGGCTGGAAAATAAACCTGTTTACCTTGGTTGGTCGGGCACTCCGGACCCGGCGGCCAATAACCGTCTCCGCCAGTCGTGGTACAGTTGGTCCGGCTGCTTCTATAGCCAATATCTTCACCAAATTCGACGACTTGCCCGGCATAGGCGCTAGTTGTGCCAGCAATAAAGTCGGTTGAGGCTTTAGGTCTTTGATTAAGCTGATCGACCATGTCTTGGCTAATGGTGACCTCATACTTAGGAATACCGCTCGCTTCAACATAGACATAATCGGCACCATCAGTATTGACTGTCTGCACCAACTGAACGTCTTCCAGGACGCTGCCGGTAGCGGAGCTGATGTAAGTCGAGGTTGTTTCATTGTTGATTATCCAGTTTGATGACTCTGCGCCTGTGCTGGTCACGGTAATATCAACGCTGGCCACTACCGGATCATTAACACCATCACTCACTTCGGCAACAAAGGTCAGCATGGTGTCAGTATCAAACTGGGGAGCTGTGAAAGTGAGCGTGTTTTCATCAAGCAGTTCGAAAGTAACGCTGGCGCCCGCTGACTGGTGCCAGGCAACAGTCACCTCATCATCGTCGCTAACTGTTACCGAGATGGTCACCTCATCGCCTGCAGCCACAGTTTGATCACTGCTAATACTGACTTCTGGTGCTTGATTTACTGCCTCAAGGCTTTCAGCGGTATTGTTTTCCGGTGTGTCGCCACCGCCGCATGCCGTTGCCAGCATTAAGGGTAAAAGCGCCAGGGATAGGCTTGATTTTTTCATTGCAAACTCCAATTGAAACATTTTCTGTTGAGCCGGCATGACAGCTTACTTTGCCGCAGGTGAAATTTAGGTGAATCGTTGGAATTTTTATTCGCTATATTTAATACCAAGTCGCATAATTATTTAGTCACTTAGGGCTACAGGTAAGACATTAGAACAAATAAGATTTGTACAGATATAGTCATTCTACATCAAACAAATATTATGCCGTTATCATGTCGTACCTGAGCCCCCGAAGGGCGAGTTTTAACGCTTTATATGCGTCGTTATTGATTTTAACAAGGACCCTATATGGATGTAGGTTATTAGACAATGCAGGAGCAATTGTCCTGAATAACCCTTCTCTGCAATCAATGCCTTGCCTATAAAGCGTTAAACTCTCGCTAAGCGATCAAATAATTATGTGAATTGGTATAAGAATGGTTACCTGTGGCGGTAATTGAACAAAGGTGAACATCATTGCTTGTATTAGTTGTTGAAGATAATAGAACCCTGGCAGGAAATATTATTGAGTTTCTGGAAGCGCACGGTTTTGAATGCGATTATGCCGATAACGGCCATTTGGGCTTAGCCTTGGCCAAACAGCAGTTATTTAACGCTATTATTCTTGACATCATGCTGCCAGGAAAAGATGGCATGAGTATCTGTAAAGCACTAAGAGATTCGGGCATTGCCACGCCTGTTTTGATGCTAACCGCCAGAGACACATTAGCCGATAAGCTTGAGGGGTTTGGCGTTGGGGCAGATGACTATCTGGTTAAGCCGTTCGAGCTGCCCGAGCTGGTGGCACGTCTACAGGTACTGACCAGGCGCATTAATAAGCAACAGGCTAAATTACAGGTAGAAGATTTAACCATGGATATTGAGTTAAGAGAAGTCACCCGTGCCGGTCAGGTGATTGAACTTAACAACGCCTGCTGGCAAATATTAGCGGCCTTGTTGCAAGCGTCACCTAAAGTAGTTACGCGCCAGGAAATAGAGCAACTGATCTGGCCGGATCAACTGCCAGATTCTGACGTACTCAAGTCACATATTTATAAATTAAGGCAACAGGTAGATAAGCCCTTTGAACAGCCCCTTATTCAAACGGTCAGAGGTGTTGGCTTGGTGCTAAAAGGAATGAAATGCAAAGAATAGATAAGTACAGCCTCAGACACCAGTTTAAGCGGCAACTGGCAATTAGCATAGGCGTGCTCGTGGTGCTGTTTTCTTATTTACTCTATCACCTGTTTTTTGTCGGCATCAACAGCACCATGCACAGAACCATGATGTCGATGGCTCAGCACTATGGCGAACAGCTAGCGCAAAATGAGCATTATCAACTCCCCCGGGGGCGCAGCTATTCTGCTTATGTTGGCCAGCAAAACATTCCCGAGCCAATAAAAGCAGCTTTTGATTTAGACAAGATCAGCAACTTTAAACTGATGATTTATGATGCTAGTCCTTGGTTAAGCTTGTCTCAGCCAGAAAGTGTCTATTTTTTATTTGCCTATCCGCTACGACATAGCAACGAAAGGCTTTATTTAATTTATCACGAACGCCCGAAAAAACATCTACCTGCTCACGACAGGCCCCCCCTTGCCAGGGGGCCGATTTTGAACGTGCCCGTATCTATTCTGATGGTCACGCTTATTGCTATCGCGCTCGTGTACTGGGTTGCCAGAAGCCTGATCAATAAGGTATTAAACCCTCTGCACAAGCTAACTGAAATGGCGGAAAGTTTGGATGAAAATAATCCTGAGCTTTCATTTGAGGTGATGAAAGATAAAACCGAAATTGGTATGGTTGCCAATACTCTTCACCAAACAATGACAAGAATTCACCAATACCATCAAAGAGAAAAACAATTCCTGCAAAATGCCAGTCATGAACTGAGAACCCCTATCGCCATTGTCTCTTCAGCACTTGATATTATCGAATTAAGAAGCAAACGGGGCAACCCACAGCTTGAGGATCAACACACCAACATCCGCCGGGCAAACAGAAACATGGCTGACATTACCGAAGCGCTGTTATTGCTTAGTCGAAACGACAGCGAAAAAGCCAAGCGGGAAACCGTAGATCTGGCACAACTAGTGACAGCGGTTATTGACGAGCATAAATACTTACTGGACGGCAAAGACGTAAATGTTGAACTGACTACCGGAAACTGCATACAGCTAGCATTGCCTAAATCACTGTGCCGAATAACGCTAAGCAACCTCATTAGAAATGCCTTTGAACATTCGCTGAAAGGAAGCGTAGCCGTGCAACTGCATAATAAAACAGTATCAATCAGCAATTCGAGTGCAGGTTTAGCTAGCGACGCTCAATACTGTGCCAAGCGGGGAAGCTCCAGTGGCCACGGCTTCGGTATAGGTTTAGATATTGTTAAGCAGATAGTTGAACAACAATCCTGGTTGCTTGATATTTACTATGATCAGGAAGATAGTTTTAATGTTATTGTCTCATTTTAACTCATTAGCCGTCGCCACTTATGGCCGAACCGGCACATACTGCTCGATATAGCAATCACTATTTTCTAAGCTGCCTGTGCGGCAGTGAACTCTTTAAAGTAACCCTAAATTGCGCTAATTGATTTCTAAGCTGCCTGTGCGGCAGTAAACAGCGGATTGCCATCGGGCGGGTCAATAATTAATTTCTAAGCTGCCTGTGCGGCAGTAAACTATCAAAATAATAATTGCATTGGCTGCTTAAATTTCTAAGCTGCCTGTGCGGCAGTAAACATTGGCCAAGCTGCCACACATACATTGGTATATTTCTAAGCTGCCTGTGCGGCAGTAAACAAGTCCGTATCATCAAAATCAGATGTATCAAATTTCTAAGCTGCCTGTGCGGCAGTAAACTGCAATTCACTGGCGAGCAAGCTAAAACTAAATTTCTAAGCTGCCTGTGCGGCAGTAAACTTCACCAGTTCAAAATGAGGGAAGTCGTTAAATTTCTAAGCTGCCTGTGCGGCAGTAAACTGTTTAAGTAGGGTTTTAATATGGCGGTTAATTTTCTAAGCTGCCTGTGCGGCAGTAAACGTAATCATCCCGGCAGTCGGCGTCACAAAACTTTTCTAAGCTGCCTGTGCGGCAGTAAACTAGCGGTCAAAACCGCGTCGGTAACTTCTACATTTCTAAGCTGCCTGTGCGGCAGTAAACAGCAGGGCAATACGGTCAGCTTGTCGCTATCTTTTCTAAGCTGCCTGTGCGGCAGTAAACATAAAGGTTTGTATGACGAAGAAACTGAAACCTTTCTAAGCTGCCTGTGCGGCAGTAAACTGCTTACCAAAGATGAAGCAAAAACTGCCAGTTTTCTAAGCTGCCTGTGCGGCAGTAAACAGAAAAAAATGCGGGCGCTATTTGTTGGCGAATTTCTAAGCTGCCTGTGCGGCAGTAAACGGTATTTAGTGGACATTTCGCGCCAGGTGTTTTTTCTAAGCTGCCTGTGCGGCAGTAAACTGCAAAAGGCGAGATTGCTTGTAGCTTCTTAATTTCTAAGCTGCCTGTGCGGCAGTAAACTGCCTACGACGCCGGTGTCTGCCGCTGTTTCCTTTCTAAGCTGCCTGTGCGGCAGTAAACGAGACCGAAATCCCAGTGATGACGCGCTTGCCTTTCTAAGCTGCCTGTGCGGCAGTAAACGAGACCGAAATCCCAGTGATGACGCGCTTGCCTTTCTAAGCTGCCTGTGCGGCAGTAAACCGTCACAGAAAACTTGATGGCCTGTAATGTTCTTTCTAAGCTGCCTGTGCGGCAGTAAACCATACTTAGGGGCAATATCGCTAAGTGTTGTATTTCTAAGCTGCCTGTGCGGCAGTAAACTGGTGGAAAGGTTGCCCTTACTCTGTCTATTCTTTCTAAGCTGCCTGTGCGGCAGTAAACGGTTGGTCAACTATGGACTTGACCGCGTCTTTTTTCTAAGCTGCCTGTGCGGCAGTAAACGTTTCACAGTCTGAAATGGTATTTTTCTTAGATTTCTAAGCTGCCTGTGCGGCAGTAAACATACTATAACAGTGGACTCTTGGCCGGATTTCTTTCTAAGCTGCCTGTGCGGCAGTAAACGTTTTTAGCGTACGTACCGTCTAACGGCTTACTTTCTAAGCTGCCTGTGCGGCAGTAAACAACTTGAGGAATGTGACCACTCCTTTATACCTTTTCTAAGCTGCCTGTGCGGCAGTAAACACCATCCGGGTTTTTAACATCATCAGGCAAGTTTTCTAAGCTGCCTGTGCGGCAGTAAACTTCAGGATAACGAGGTTAAGCTGGCCAACCAATTTCTAAGCTGCCTGTGCGGCAGTAAACATGGTATCCAGGTAATGGCTGGCCGAGTTGGTTTTCTAAGCTGCCTGTGCGGCAGTAAACAAAGAATATCGATAACCTTGGCATGAATCTCTTTTCTAAGCTGCCTGTGCGGCAGTAAACGCAAGCTTGACGCCAGAAAGCACGGCCCTAACTTTCTAAGCTGCCTGTGCGGCAGTAAACAATAGAATATAGAAATAAAAATAAGTTACAACAAGCGATTAGGAACAAAATGTTATTTTTCCCTTATGAAAATCACCTTGTCATAATTTGTTGTATTATATCCACTTTTTAAAAGAGCAAAAATTAAGGGTAAATTTTCATTTACCCTTAAATTGTTAGAAAACTGGAACAGTTGCTACTTCACTAAGCCCAAACGTATCAAACTTCCCCTCCACAGGGGTAGTTTGCATGTCGCCAAGTAATATATAGCGACGGTATTTTTGGCCATTTGAACCACTTTCTAGCTCCAAATAAGGGTTATCAAGTCCTTTACTAAACATTTTCGCCTTATAAGCCTTAACTTCTCGCTCTGTTATTGAGCCTCGCTTAATTAAGCGGTTTAATTTTGACTGGGACATGGTGCTTTGAATGCGTGAGACCGTTTGATATATACATTGCTTTGGTATAGATAAAATGTCTGTTACTTCACAATAGCCACTTAATCCACCTAACCAATTTGTTCCCTGTAAATCGTTCAACATAGCCGCATGGCTGTGCAAACGAATTTTTCTACCAAGCATTAACTTGGCTTCTGGAAAACTTACGCCAATACAATCTGAGTTTAAATTACATAATGCTTTATGCAGCTTGGAATAGAGTTTGTTCATCAACACATTTTCACGCATTTCAGCATCTGGTTTAAGTCGGATGTCTATATAATGTTCCATGTTTTACTCCTACCCCCTTATTTTGCTCACATAAGCCAATCCCTTTTTCCCCAAATAAAATGAGGAAACACCAGCATTTTCTATCAATTGAAAAAGCTCTCTCCCCTTTTCTTTATCAATATCAAGGTTAATAGTTAGCTTACCTGAGGCCTTTGTCATTAAATTCTTAGATTTACCCTCTCCCTTAACAAACTCTTCATTAATATAAGGATTACCCCAGATTTTTTTCTTTTCTCCCGTCGTATAACGAGCCATAAAATCTTTTTTTGTAAAACCATTATTTGAAATGCCAGCAATACCACCAGCCTTAGTTTTTGCTGTACTCATATCATATAATTTACTTAAACGTTCAAGTTGCAAATAAAGTGCAGAGCAATAAAGACTAATTGGTAACACAAGCCCTTTGCTATTTATCCCTTTAAACTTTTCAAAACGTCCAGCCAATATGTTAAAGGCAGCTTCGACTTCCTTTTCTTTATTTACTGGTTTTAATTTATTAAGCTCTTCAAGCCTTTCAATTAAAGTGAGCGGTTCCGTTACAATTTCTTTAGCTTCAGGAACATTCCCACATATAAACTGACACAGTTTGGGTAAATCAAAATTTAATATCCCCCAAAAAGCTTGTGAGTAGTCTGATTTAAAAATGGGATCATTGACTTTGATCATTCCTGTATACGAGTTTTGATCTGTACTTCCCGTAATATTACGGATATAAGTCATTTCATGATTTATCACGGTAGGCTTGTCAGTAAAGCTTACCAAGTCTTCAATATCACGAAAATAATAATTATCGCATTGACGTGCTTGATACAGCTTACGCTGATCCCCTATCAAACGATTTAACACCCCCATTACTGTATCTAGAGTGACTTCACGCTTAATATAATTTTCAGGCTTTTTTAAACTGGTCATCGACCCTATAAACTTACGCCCTGTTTTTGGCAAAGGTTCATCATTGCTACCGTCTAAAAATGAGTTTCGCCATGATGATTCGTACTCTATGGTTATTTTCATAACCACCTCTACTTAGCTTCAAAATAAGTTGCAAATTCAGCCTGTGGGGTTGATGAAATGTCACTTTCATCACGTTTAATGCGCATCATTTTATTGCTGTCGTTGTAGTCAACAATCAATTCATCTACATACATATAGGACTTTGCTTGGCGAATAGATAAGTCAGCAATTAAACCTAATGTATAGTCAATGAGCGCCTTGATCGCGTCTTGATTTAATAAAATGCCATTTTCACCTTCATCAAAAATAGTGCCTTTACGGACATAATTTTCATGGAAAGTAGCAACGGGTTTTAAATTAGGATTTAAAGACTGAATAAACTCTTGCACTGCCTTTGCAACTTCTTCACCCTGCCCTTGCTTAATTTCCATTGCTTCACGATCAAATTTTTTATCCAGTGAAATAAATTGCAATTGTTCCATGCTGATAGAGCCGTAAGAGATATATTTAGTATCACCAAATGTGGTTTTGGAATAAAAAGATGAATTATCTCGCTCCCCCGCTTGGCCAAATTGTTCAAAGTTTCCGTTACCTAACTGATCGACAAAATCTTCAACAAGTAATGGGCTGGTACGTTTATTTTGACTTGCCGGTATCACAAAGCCACGAATTAACCCAGTCACCGATGCTAGCACTTTACCTATGTTTGCTTTTTTCGCAAAATGTAAATCAAACGCCTGTGCTTTGAATAAGTGGTGGCGAATACAGTTCTGACTGATGTAAAGCGGATTTTTTTTAAAGTCGACATCAGTCGCTTCTTTCTTATATCTATACCCCGTTTCTTCTTTCACTTTACCAGATAAATTAGTGTAGCCACGAAGCTTAGGTAGGGTGTGATTATCGACTGTTGTCCCATTCTCCTGTGCTAAATTAGTAGGCCCATTCCAATTAACCACACCATGACCCAAGGCGATAATTTTAAAATCGACACTTTTAATTCCTATTACTTTTTCCATGTGTATTTCCTTTTGTTATTTATGATTGAATAATTTTATGCAGTGGCATTGCACCTATTACTTGCTTATTACTTTCCACATAATAAATTGCAGATTCATCAGGAACGCTTTCGCCCAACTTTTCACATAAGTCATCTGGGGTATAACTTAAATAAATCGGGTGTTGAGGCTCTACAGCCAACCCTTCCAGCATTTGCTTGCGTAGACCCATACTTTTTGCCGGTATCTTTTCAATAGGAGTAGTTTTATCTATACGGCCATGTTTTTTAGCAACATAGTCAATAAGCCCACTTTCCCTTATTATGTTTAGTGATTCGGTGTAACAGTTTGAAAAATCACTATCTCTTTCTTGCCAGTTAATCGCATAATCATTGCTGATCGTATACTTATCAAAGCTTTCAATGTGCATCAGGGCCATTTGTACAAAGCGACTATCCCCCCGCAATGAAGTTTTTTTCAGTTTCTTTTTGTCACTGGCGTTTAGCTTTTTGACGTAGCGCATTGGGTCATGCACTTTAGCAGCAATCACTTTAACGCTTTTTTTCAATGCTGCAATTATGTCACCTTCTACGACTTCTCTTGATTGTTCAGATTGATAAAAACCTCTATATAACTGATAAATATTGTTAATAGTTAATGAATTATTCGTCAGGTTTGCCTGTAAAAATTCATACCAGGCATAAGCACTACGATAGCTATTACTACTGTTCAAAAAACGTGCACAACTACCTTTTATTTTGCCATTAGAATCTGGGATCACATCGGGTATGGCAATTGTATATTGATTAACCTTAGTGCTTTGGCCAAATCTATCTAACCGACCTAATCGTTGAAGGAAATTTTCAGCGAGCGTGAATTCACTCGTCATCTGCTGGCAAGTGATATTCAATGCTGCTTGAACAATAGGACCACTGCGTAATACATCAAATGCCTGAGTGCCATTGTGTTTAAAGCTCTGATAAACTTTATCAAAAATAAGTTGTTTGTCTTTCGCTTTAAATTTTCCATGAAATACAATGGCATTTTCATTGGCTTGATTATAGATAAATGCCTGCTGAGCCGTGGTGGCAGTGTTACTGATAACAATCGTATTTTGGCGTTGAACTTTAAAGAGGGGATTACTTTGGTCTCGTTTACTTTCATCAAATAGCTCAAAATTGATTTGATACTGACTGTTATTAAAGCTTTTTATATCAATGATATCGTCATTATCAATTTCTAAAACACGCTCAACAAAACTGTAATTTGGGGTAGCCGATACCAATATGGTATTTGCTGCTTGCCCCATCAACTTTTTGGCCTGTACCAATTCGGCAAATAATAGATTAAACCCAGGCATGGGGATATATTCATGGTACTCATCAAACACAACATGACTATTTAAAAAATCAACCAGTGCCGTTACATTGGTATGACTTGTAATACTGTTGATAATTTGATCTATCGTAGTTAATACTAAATCGCCCGAAAACTCTTTGCCTTGCGGCGTAAGCAGTTGCTCCCCCTTATTGTTGATAAATTTAAACTCACCAGTGCAAATCTCTACTTTGCATGCTGGCAAATAGTTACTATTGGTTAAATCTTGATATAAGCCTTCACAAACTTGTACTCGTGGGCATACCCAGATAATTTTTTTTGCTTCACTTAACTTGGCCCATTCCAATGCTATTTTTGTTTTACCACAGCCAGCTGGACCATTAAGTACAGCAACATTTTCCGTATTAAATAACTGTTTTGCAGCTTTGGCTTGTGCATGATTACGCTCACTATTTGGGTATCTATCTTCAAAACCCATTAAACAGTCATTAATTTGCTGTGTTAACTCACTTTCCTGCGTTAACGTGTCTTCCACAAGCAAATCCAACCTACCTGTTGTAATATAATCACTTAATTGCTCTACCGATAAAGCCGAAATTTGACGATCAGCAGTGATTACACAGGTTCTTAAAATATTGTTTTTTGCGTTAGTATTTATATAGGCTAAATAGTCATCCAGATCTTCTTCTAGCTCATACTGTTTATACTCTGGTAAACCCTGTTTACGAAAGTCGGTGACTACCTCATCATCGTAACTAATCTTACATTGCTTAATATCTGCATTAACAATTTGATGTGGGTACTCATTTTGAATTGCCGCTACTTGATTTATTAAATGGCGACTATGCTCAACTAAGTCTGCCATGCCCTTTTCTTTATATGCACTTTTTAATTTACGGTGAATATCATTGAGCTTGATATACTCGTCTTTTCTAATGGGCTTGGCGTGATGCCAGTAAACGGTATGTTCAACAAAGTCTTTTAGTTTTTTATTCACTAGTATCGGTAACAAGTCCACAAATTTGCAGAGCCAAAGAGAAATTTCATTATGACGAGGATGCTTCTCAAACGAAAACTTTACTTTATCAATATGTAAGCCATCCTCCTGTATTTCAATTTCATCCTTTCTATTTTTACTAATCACGCCCTCAAGCCAACCCCTAAATTCTGGATCTAATTTGCCTAGGTCATGCAAGCACCCAGCTATAAAAGCTGCCTGTTTCAGTGCCGAATTTCCATCTTCTAATAATTTATCAACTAGAAGAGCGGCAACATAACCAACAGCAAATAAATGCTCAGACAGAAGTTGTTTTTGTGAGTTGGCATATACGATTTCATTCATGACTTTAGTTTCATCCATTTTTATATCCCCCACTTGGGTGTAATTCACCGGTACAACACCTTCTAAATTGAATTTATCTTTATTCCCCACCACCCATAGAAACTGGCTACGGGCTCGGCTTCTGATCCAGTGGCAGCTTACCGCAGTGCTCCTGCTGGCGGTTTTTCGCAGCATTTTCTTGACGGCCGTTAGGCCCTCATCGGTGATCACCGTTTGCCAGGTGTTATCGCCGATTCGGTTGGCGAAGGCATCGAGTACGCGCCTTGTTTTTTTAAGGGCGTTCTTTTCACACTGGCTGACAAAGGTCACCATCATAGTGAGTCACCTCTGTGCTCTGGAGCTTGGCTATTTAATTCGTCAGGCTCTTTATCCAGAAACGCAACTTGTTTGACGGTATCAAACATAAACTCCAGGGCTTTATGATCGGTAAAGGCTTGCAGGATCTGCTGGCGAAATTCCTGCTCGGTCGCTTTTTCCTTGGCACAGACAAAGGCCCAGGGGAGCACCAGTGCATCCTTGATTAAATCGGCGACATCGAACACCAGCGCGCCGCGCCGTGTTTTGCCATGCATGACGGCAAATCCATGGGGAATGCCTAGCACCCACAAGGTCGTTGCCGCCAATCCATAAGCCAGGTAGTTGCCATGATTTAAAAAGTCATTGGCTTTATCCGTCGATTGGTGTTGACGTTTGAAATTGGCGGCTTTGGTATTGTTGGCGGCGTATTTATATAAGGCTTTGGTCAGTTGCGCTTCGGTAAGCAGCAATTCTTGACTGTTTTTGGCGACATAGGTTCGAGTAAAAAAAGCATCCTGTGCGGTTTGTATGGCTTTATCATCAAAATTAAAGCCCTCGCTTTTTAAATCGCGGTCTTTTTGCCAAACGCGCTTTAAAAATTCGATGCGAGCCTGCTGAAAGGCTTTACCGGCGGCCAGGCGTTTTTCATCATCAAACCAAAAACCCAACCAGCCTTGCAAATACTCGGTTGGCCGGTATTCACTTTGTGGCGTCATCCACTCGATCGGCTGCTCAACGTCGTTGGCCATATAAAGTGGCGTTCCGCCGCCACCGCTAAAGCCCACCAATACGCCCGCCTGCGACAGCATGCGCATGGCCGCCTGGGTAATGGAGGTACCATTGCCCAGCAGAATGACTGTGGTATTGGCGATGGGGATGTTAAAGTAAAGGTTTTCTTTTTCGGCCTCGGTTAGATATAACACCCGGCCGTCTTTTTGCATGACACGGCAATATTCCAGATAAAAAATATTGGCGCGCTTGGAGTGCAGTATACTTTTCAAATCTGACGGGCTAAAGTCATCCATTGACATTCCATTGAGCAAGTTATCATCCATAAGGTGAAAACCAAATTGCTATAAAAATGCATGGCTGTCAAACAATCCGCACTAAAAAGTTAACTTAAATCAATGTATTGATTGTTCTAATATTTCTCGTTAGCGCCTAATACCCTTATTAGGCGCCATCAACAAAAAAGGGCTGTTGCGAAAATCGCTACAGCCCTTTATTTATATGGTGCGGATGGTGGGACTTGAACCCACACGGCCGAAGCCATAGCCCCCTCAAGACTACGTGTCTACCAATTCCACCACATCCGCGAAACTTTTATCTGAGTTCCTAGTTTGGAACGTCGCTATCGTCTTTTTTGTCTGCAGCTGGAACATCTTCATTGGCAGCTGGTACATCTGTGTTACCTGTAGCCGCTTTTGGCTCTGCGCTTTCAGCCGGGATAGATTGCTCTACCGGAGCTTCAAGGTTATTCCACTCATCGGTTGCCTTTACGCGATTTGCCGTCAGGTTACCTAAAACCAGGCTAACACCGAAGAAAGCAACGGCCAACCAAGTAGTTGCCTTGGTCAAGAAGTTACCTGAGCCGCTTGAACCAAATACTGTCGCAGATGAGCCAGCACCAAATGATGCCCCCATATCTGCACCTTTACCCTGCTGGATTAATACCAATCCAATCAAGGCCAAAGCGACAAGCAAATAAACAATAATTAAAACTTGATACAACATCTTTTTAAGATCCTTTCGCTGCCGAACAAATTGTCTTAAATTCGTCGACTTTTAAACTGGCACCACCGATAAGACCACCATCTATATCGGTTTGTGCAAATAATTCTTCACAGTTGCCTGCATTCACGCTGCCGCCATATAACAACGGAATTTTACTCGCGATACTTTCATCTGCTTCCGCCAGGAAGCTGCGAATAAAGGCATGTGTTTCCTGTGCCATTTCTGGCGAAGCCGTTTTACCTGTTCCAATTGCCCAAACAGGCTCATAGGCAATAACAACTTCAGCAAATTTTTCTATGCCGATTTCATCAAGTACCGGCTGCAACTGGGCGGCCAATACGGTTTCTGTCTGTTCGGCAATTCGCTCTGCTTCACTTTCGCCAATACACAAAATAGGCGTTAAACCGGTATCGAGTGCCGTTTTCACCTTGTGCGCCACCTGAGTGCTTGTTTCCTTATACAGGCTTCTGCGTTCAGAATGACCTAGAATAACAAATTTCACCTGTAATTCCTGCAACATATTGACAGAAACTTCACCGGTGAAAGCACCCTTTACATGTTCACTGGCATTCTGAGCCCCCAGGTGCACAGATGGCTGAGTATTCTCGGCATTGAATGAAGCCGAAAGTACGGCTAAATAGGGAAAGCTAGGACATACAATAACATCAACGTTTTCAGCCAGTTCCAGCTTCGAGAGCCCTACGGCCATATCGTCGACCAATTCCAAGCCACCATTCATTTTCCAGTTGGCGGCAACTATTGCACGTCTTTTCATTTATCTTTCCTAAATCAAAGCGGCGAGATATTAACTAACCTGTGAACAAGATACAAGTGTTATGCAAAATATCTTGTTCATTTGGTTAATATTCAACCTTGGTTATTAATAAATATTCTTTAACTGGCTTCTTTCACCGTATCGGCAATTTCATTAGCCAAGACAGTCACTTCTTCCAGTTCAGGCCCTTCCACCATCACGCGAATAAGCGGCTCGGTGCCGGATTTTCGAAGCAGTACCCGGCCGCGGCCGGTTAACTTTTCATTGGCTCGATGAACCGCCCCCACCACACTCTCCGAGGTAATAGGATCAGAGTCGCCAGAGAACCTGACATTCACCAGCACCTGAGGCAGTTTTTTCATGCCCTGGCGCAGTTCATACAAGCTTTTGCCGGTACCACAAATCGCGGTCAAGACATTCAATGCCGCAATAATGCCATCGCCGGTGGAGGTATGATTTAAATTGATAACATGGCCTGAGTTTTCGGCGCCCAGCTGCCAGCCATTTTGCTTAAGCATTTCCATGACATAGCGGTCACCCACCTTACTACGGGCAAATGGCACGCCCATATCCGCCAATGCCAGTTCCAGTCCCATATTGCTCATCAGGGTACCGACAACACCGCCGCGCATATTGCCGGTGCTTAAGTCATGGCAGGCAATCACGTAAACGGCCTCATCGCCATCAACGACATACCCCGTATGGTCAACCATCATCAGGCGATCACCATCGCCATCTAAGGCAATGCCAAGGTCAGCTTCATGCTCGACCACCGCCTTGCTGATCAACTCCATGGAGGTGGCGCCACAACCGTCATTTATGTTGGTGCCGTTGGGCTGGCTGGCCAGCGAAATCACTTCGGCGCCGAGCTCGCGAAACACATTGGGCGCAATATGGTAAGTCGCGCCATTGGCGCAATCGACAACGATTTTCAGGTGGCTGAGTGAAAACTGGCTGGGAAAGTTACTCTTACAAAATTCAATATAACGGCCGGCAGCATCATCAATACGGCTGGCCTTACCTAGCTCGGCCGAATCTACACAGCCCATGTCCTTATCCAGTTCGGCTTCGATGGCCAGCTCTACTTCGTCTGGCAGTTTTTGTCCGTCCTGCGAGAAAAACTTGATGCCGTTATCATAAAAAGGGTTATGAGAGGCACTGATCACTATCCCCGCCTCGGCACGAAAGGTCTTGGTTAAATAAGCGATACCAGGTGTCGGCATAGGGCCAAGCAAACCTATGTCGACTCCGGCCGCAGAAAATCCTGCCTCTAAAGCGGACTCAAGCATATAACCAGAAATTCGGGTATCTTTGCCGATCAGGACTTTTTTCGTGCCCTGTGCCGCCAATACTTTACCGGCGGCATGGCCCAGCTTCATCACAAATTCCGGTGTTATCGGGTATTGGCCCACCAGGCCGCGTACACCATCGGTTCCAAAATACTTTCTTTCTGACATTCCTGTTATCCTTGTTTTCTCATTTTCTATTGAGAGATATTTTTTGCGGCCTGAACGGCTGCTAATACGGCTAAGGCGTCCACGGTTTCTTTTACATCGTGAACACGAATAATACTTGCCCCTTGCTGAGCGGCAATGACTGCGGCACTCAAACTCCCTGCCAACCTTTCATCAACAGGGCGGTTCAATAAATTCCCTATCATTGACTTACGCGATATGCCCGCCAAAATCGGCAAGCCCAGAGCGTTAAATTCGGCCATTCGGGCGAGCAAGGCATAGTTTTGCTCCAGTGTTTTACCGAAGCCAAAACCCGGGTCCAGAATAAGCCTGTCTTTAGCAATTCCGGCAGCGGTGCAGGCCTGAATTCTTTCTTCGAAAAACGATTTTATATCCCCTATCACATCGTCATATTGTGGATTTTCCTGCATGGTACGTGGCAGCCCCTGCATATGCATCAAACAAACCGGCACATTGAACTTGGCCAGCACCTTAAGGCAATCCTTGTTTTGCAGGGCCCGAACATCGTTGATGATATCGGCACCGTTTTCTAGTGCGGACTGCATCACGGCAGCCTTGCTAGTGTCTATTGAGACCTTGACATCAAATTTTTGTTTTATGGCGGTTAAAACCGGAATAACCCGCTCAAGTTCATCGGCTTCGCTAACATCTTGGGCGCCCGGCCGGGTTGATTCGCCACCTATATCTATGATGTGAGCACCATCGGCAATCATTTGCTCCACTTGCGCTAGCGCAGCATCCAAGAGAGAAAACTTGCCTCCGTCAGAGAAAGAGTCAGGCGTGACATTGAGTATGCCCATCACCTGTATTGAGGTTAAGGTTAATGGCAGGGGTTGATTGTAAAATAAGGGTTTAGACACTTTAGTTCTTATTATTTTTCAATGAGATTATATAAAGCAAAGCCCCGATAATACGGGGCTATTAAAATTAAATCCGTTAAACTATTTGGCAGGTAGATCCGTTGGCTGACAATGATCTGAGTCTACTTTTTTCCCGGTTTCCTTTTTGGGCGGTTCATCACTTGAACCTGGCGTGCTATCGTCAAAATCTGCCGGTGCGCGCACTTCCCGTCTTGCCATCAAGTCATCAATTTGATTGGCGTCTATGGTTTCATAGTGCATTAGCGCATCTTTCATGGCGTGCAAGATGTCCATATTGTCTTTCAGGATTTTTTCAGCGCGTTGGTAATTGCGCTCGACAAATTCCTTGATTTCTTCATCGATGGCATGAGCGGTATCGTCCGACATATGCAATGACTTGGCAGAAGTGCGCCCTAGGAATACTTCGCCTTCTTCTTCGGCAAACAGCATGGGCCCCATTTTTTCAGACAAGCCCCATTGGGTAACCATCTTGCGGGCAAGATTCGTTGCTCGCTCGATATCATTGGAGGCACCGGTAGACACCTTGTCCGGACCATAAATGATCTCTTCGGCAATTCGGCCACCGTATAAAGAGGAAATATTGCTTTCAAGGTGCTGCTTGCTATGGCTAAACCTGTCCTGCTCCGGCAGGTACATGGTAACCCCCAGGGCACGGCCGCGAGGAATAATACTGACCTTGTACACGGGATCATGCTCTGGCACCAGGCGGCCAACGATGGCGTGACCCGCTTCGTGATAAGCCGTCATTTCCTTCTCTTCCTCGCTCATCACCATGGACTTGCGCTCGGCCCCCATCAAGATCTTATCCTTGGCCTTTTCAAACTCGTCCATAGAAACTAGGCGACGTGAGGCACGGGCAGCAAACAAGGCCGCTTCATTCACCAGGTTAGCCAGGTCGGCACCAGAAAAACCTGGTGTACCACGGGCGATAACAGAAGCTTTTACGTCTTCACCCAAAGGCACCTTACGCATATGCACCTTTAAAATCTGTTCACGACCGCGAATATCTGGCAAGCCTACTGTCACCTGACGGTCAAATCGTCCGGGACGCAACAAGGCAGGGTCAAGCACGTCAGGGCGGTTAGTTGCGGCAATAACGATAACCCCTTCATTACCTTCAAAACCATCCATTTCAACCAGCATCTGGTTTAGTGTTTGCTCACGCTCATCATGACCACCGCCTAAACCGGCACCACGCTGACGGCCGACCGCATCTATCTCGTCGATAAAGATAATACATGGCGCTGATTTTTTTGCTTGTTCAAACATGTCTCGAACACGCGAGGCGCCAACACCGACAAACATTTCAACAAAGTCAGAGCCTGAAATGGTAAAGAAAGGTACCTTGGCTTCACCGGCAATGGCTTTTGCCAGTAAGGTTTTACCCGTACCCGGTTGGCCCACCATAAGCACACCAGATGGAATGCGGCCACCCAGCTTTTGGAATTTCGACGGATCTTTTAAGTAGTCCACCAATTCGGCAACTTCTTCTTTTGCCTCGTCACACCCGGCAACATCGGCAAAGGTGGTTTTAATTTGATCTTCGCCCAGCAAACGCGCCTTGCTCTTACCAAAAGACATGGCGCCCTTACCGCCACCGCCTTGCATTTGGCGCATAAAGAAGATCCATACCCCGATAAGCAGCAACATAGGGAACCAGGAAATAAAGATGGAGGTTAAGATGCTGGGCTCTTCCGGTAATTCTCCGGTGGCATTGACACCTTGCTTGACCAGGTCATTAATCAGATCGCGATCGTATCCGCCCGGGATCACGGTAACAAAGCTTTCGCCGCTACGCTTAGTGCCTTGAATAACACCATTCCTGTCGACATTGACTTCTCGAATTTGCCCCTGACGAACATCCTGGACAAATCGCGTATAGTCGACTTGTTGTTCATTGCTGCTGCCCGGCGTAAAGCTCTGGAATACTGACATCAGTACAACCGCAATAACTAACCATAAAATAAGATTTTTTGCCATATCGCTCAACTTAATGACCTCTTGCTGATTTTAACAATGGTGCGATTAATAAATTTCGCCTAATTTACTACATTTTAAAGCCTGTCGCCACAAGATATACTTCTCTGGACCTTGCGCGTGACGAATCCGGCTTACGTGTTTTTACCGTAGTGAATGCCGCTCTGACATCCTTCATAAACTGCTCAAAGCCTTCCCCCTGAAATACTTTGACCACAAAAGCGCCATTTTTCTTCAAAACTTGATGACACATATCCAGTGCCAGTTCCACCAAATACATGCTGCGTGCCGAGTCTGCGCTCTCATTTCCCGTCATATTGGCCGCCATATCAGACATCACCACATCGATATTCTTGCCATTAATACGGGTTAACAAGGCGTCGAGTACGGCATCTTCGCGAAAATCTCCCTGTAGAAAGTCGACGCCAACAATTGGATCCATGGGTAAAATATCACAGGCAACCACCTGACCGTTTTCACCAACGGCCTTCACCGCATACTCGGACCAACCGCCGGGCGCCGCACCAAGATCCACCACCTTCATGCCCGGCTTAATGAGTTTGTCTTTGTTATTGATTTCTTCGATTTTAAAAACGGCACGTGATCTAAGGCCAAGTTTCTGCGCTTTTTTGACGTAAGCGTCTTCAAAATGTTCCTGCATCCATCGCTGGCTGCTGGTGGTTAGCTTCTTTTTGCTCATCTAATTTGAAATTTCAACCGCTACTTTATATTAGTATTACAGACTAGATAAGGGTAAAATAGTGATAATTCAAGCTAACTTGTAACGAAAATTGTTAATGAACTTAAATAAGAAACAAATCCAACATTTAAAAGGCCTCGCCCACTCACTCAAGCCCGTGGTTTTATTGGGAAGCAATGGCCTGACCGAAGCCGTAGTGGCGGAAATCGACTATGCATTGAATCATCATGAGTTGATCAAGGTAAAGATCCCAACCGACGATAGAGAAGTGAAAGGGTTAATCGTCGAGGCCATATGTCGCGAAACACAAGCGACCAAGGTGCAGGTTATAGGGAAAACCTTGGTGATCTACCGCCAGTCCGAAGAAAAAAAGATTCATATCCCCAAGTTGTAAACTTTTTTCTTGCAAACAATTAAAAAGAAGAGGACTAGTCCTCTTCTTTGACTTCAGTGATCACCTTTTGAACCAGCTTCACCCGCCCCGATTTCACCAAGGCATCCCTTAGCACATACTCTATTTGTGCATTTAGGCTACGTAATTCATCGTCCGACCACCTTTGCATGGCGGCCAGTACATCGGCATTGATACGAAGTGCAAAACTTTTCTTGGCAGACACGCTAATTCCTAACTTAATAAATGGTACCGGCGTTAATGATCGGCTGGGTATTCTGGTCGCTACACAATACCACCAACAAATTGCTGACCATGGCGGCCTTGCGCTCTTCATCCAGGTCAACAATTTCTTTTTCCGATAACTGACCCAGTGCCATCTCCACCATGCCGACGGCGCCATCGACAATTTTACTACGTGCAGCAATAATAGCGGAAGCTTGTTGCCTTTGTAACATGGCATTGGCAATTTCCGGCGCATAGGCCAAATGGCTGATACGGGCCTCATGCACCTTCACCCCGGCCTTACCGAGGCGCTGTTGTATCTCATTTTTCAAGGTTTCCGAGACTTCCTTGGGGTGGCTGCGCAAGGCGATGCCCTCACCTTCATGTTGATCATAAGGATAACTGATCGCCATGTTTCTAAGTGCCGATTCACTTTGGATATTGACGTAACTGATATAGTCATCCACCTCGAATAAGGCTTCAGCGGTATCTTCAACCGACCATACGACTACGGTTGCAATCTCTATCGGGTTGCCATGACTGTCATTGACTTTCATTTGGCTGCTTTCAAAGTTCCGCACCCTAAGCGAAACATTTTTGCGAATAAAAAACGGAATGGTCCAGCGCAAACCATGGGCTTTAACCGTACCGACATAACTGCCAAACAGCGTCATCACCTTGCCCTGGTTAGGCTGCACCATAAAAAAACCTACCGCGATAAATACAACCACAAGGGCAAGTATTAATGTGGTAACTATATGACTTGCTATAAGCTGCTGAATAGCAAACAGTATTATTGCCACTAGAATAACAAACACCATATAGCCATTGACCGAAAATCCATTACGTTCATGCATAGTTGCAAACACTCCAATTGATATCATTTTGATATCAATATAATCAACACAAGTTTGCAGGTCAAGCTATCGGATAAAAAAATCCTCTTAAGTGAGACTTAAGAGGATTCTTAGTAATTTATATCTAGAAACTATTTACTTATGATCAACCGCAATAATTTCATACTCGACCACACCGCCTGGCGTGGTAATTTCTATTTCAGAATCTACCTCTTTGCCAATCAGGCCACGGGCAATAGGAGAGTTCACCGAAATACGGTTATTTTTGATATCAGACTCATCATCACCAACAATTTGATAGGTGACTTCTTCGTCTGTATCTATATTAAGCAAGGTCACGGTAACACCAAAGATGACCTTGCCGGTATTAGGGAGCTTGGCAACATCAATGATTTGCGCATTGCTTAGCTTGCCTTCAATATCTTGGATACGGCCTTCACAAAAGCCCTGTTGCTCCCGTGCGGCATGATATTCGGCGTTTTCTTTCAAATCGCCGTGCTCACGGGCTTCGGCAATGGCTTCTACAATCTCAGGACGTCTAACCGTTTTTAGCTGATGTAATTCATCACGTAATGCATCTGCACCTTGGATTGTCATTGGATACTGGTTCATTTTTCTCTTCTTTCTGTAACGATAAAGGTGGTCTTACTAGAGTAAAACCACCTTTAAAATTCAAACTAAATGTCTTCTTAAAAGTATGCCAATCACACTAGCATACTTTAAGGGGCTATGAACAGCGTTGATGTAATTCCTGAATAGAAGTTACCTTGTTTCTGTCATCTGCCGCATGAGACATGCAGGCAGCAAAGGCCGCGTTCAACGTCGTGGTGTAAGCCACTTTATATCTTAGTGCGCCACCACGCAAGACCTTGGAATCTTCAATTGCCTTACGGCCTTCCGTGGTATTAATGATATAGCTGTACTCACCGTTTTTGATTCGGTCAAGGATATGAGGGCGTCCCTCGTGAACCTTGTTCACCAAACGGCAGGGAACATTGGCTTCACCTAAGACTATCGCGGTGCCATGAGTAGCATCCACTTCATAACCCAGCTCTACCATTTGCTTGGCCAGCTCTACCACACGCTCTTTATCAGAGTTACGCACGGAAATTAGGGCTCGACCCGATTTAGGTACCGAAACACCTGCGCCCAGGTTCGCCTTGGCATAGGCTTCTTCAAAGGTATCGCCTACGCCCATGACTTCACCGGTTGAACGCATTTCAGGGCCCACCAGAGGGTCACTACCGTGGAACTTGTTAAATGGAATAACCACTTCCTTAACCGAGAAGTAAGGAGGGATGGTTTCCTTGGTAATACCCAAATCAGCAAGCTTCTTACCGGCCATGACGCGGGCGCCCACTTTGGCTAATGGTACACTGGTGGCCTTAGAAACAAATGGCACGGTACGAGCCGCACGAGGATTAACCTCAATCAGGTAAACCTTGCCATCTTTAACCGCCATCTGGGTATTCATCAGGCCGACAACGCCAAGCTCAAACGCCAAATCCGTTACCTGCTTACGCATGATATCCTGTACTTCCGGGCCTAGGCTATAGGCAGGTAGCGAACAAGCCGAATCACCTGAGTGAACCCCTGCCTGCTCTATGTGCTGCATGATGCCTCCAACAACCACATTAGTGCCATCACAAACAACATCAATATCTACTTCTACCGCATCGTCAAGGAAGTGGTCCAGCAATACCGGCGCTTCATTGGAAACACTCACCGCTTCATTCATATAGCGGCGAAGATCTTCAATGTCGTAAACGATTTCCATCGCGCGGCCACCCAATACATAAGATGGGCGAACAACCAGTGGGAAACCTATAGTTTCGGCTTTTGCCAGAGCTTCATCCAAAGAGGTTACCGTGGCATTTTCTGGCTGCAACAAGCCAAGACGTTCAACCGCCTGCTGGAATCTTTCCCTGTCTTCTGCACGGTCAATGGCATCCGGAGAGGTACCAATAATAGGCACACCAGCCGCTTCCAGGGCACGGGCCAGTTTAAGTGGCGTTTGGCCACCGTACTGCACTATCACGCCTTTTGGCTGTTCGATGCGGACAATTTCCAGTACGTCTTCAAAGGTAATAGGTTCGAAATATAAGCGGTCCGAAGTATCATAGTCGGTTGATACAGTTTCCGGGTTACAGTTAACCATAATGGTTTCATAACCGTCTTCACGCAACGCCAGTGCCGCGTGAACACAGCAATAATCGAATTCGATACCCTGGCCGATACGGTTAGGACCACCACCCAAGATCATGATCTTGTCTTTATCGGTCGGTGCCGCTTCACACTCTTCATCATAGGATGAATACATATAGGCGGTATCTGAGCTAAACTCGGCCGCGCAGGTATCGACACGCTTATAAACCGGGAAGATTTCGGCATTGTGGCGCTTCTTGCGAATTTCCGCTTCGCTGACCCCAATGAGATCGGCAAGACGGGCGTCGGCAAAACCTTTGCGTTTCAACTGACGTAAGTAGTCGGGCGTTAAACCGGCCATGCCGCCATCGGCCACTTTTTGCTCGTTTAGGACAATATCTTCGATTTGCACCAGGAACCAGCGGTCGATTTTGGTGAGCCTGAAGACATCATCGACAGTCAAGCCCAGACGGAAGGCATCGGCAACATACCAGATACGGTCGGCACCGGCTTCCTGTAGCTCATGCATGATTTTGGTTTTAGCGCCCGGTTGAGTGACATCAACTTGTGGATCAAAGCCCGTAGCCCCGACTTCCAGACCACGCAGCGCTTTTTGCATGGACTCCTGCTGGTTACGGCCAATGGCCATGACTTCACCAACAGACTTCATTTGTGTGGTCAGCCTGTCTTCAGAGCCGGCAAATTTTTCAAAGTTAAAACGAGGGATCTTGGTAACCACATAATCTATGGTCGGCTCGAACGAGGCAGGTGTTGCACCACCGGTAATATCGTTGGAAAGCTCGTCCAACGTATAGCCTACCGCCAGTTTTGCGGCGATCTTGGCGATTGGAAAACCTGTCGCCTTGGACGCAAGTGCCGATGAACGGGAGACACGCGGGTTCATTTCGATAATAACCATGCGGCCGGTATCTGGACAAACACCAAACTGAACGTTAGAACCACCGGTTTCAACGCCGATTTCACGCAGTACCGCCAAGGAGGCATTACGCATGATTTGATATTCTTTATCGGTCAGGGTTTGCGCCGGTGCTACCGTGATAGAGTCACCTGTGTGAATGCCCATGGGATCGAAGTTTTCAATCGAACAGATAATGATACAGTTGTCATTCTTGTCGCGAACCACCTCCATCTCGTACTCTTTCCAGCCGATCAGCGATTCATCGATCAGTAATTCACTGGTGGGTGATAGGTCCAAACCACGGGTACAGATTTCAACATACTCTTCTCTGTTATAGGCAATACCACCACCTGTGCCGCCCATGGTAAATGACGGGCGAATAATACAAGGGAAGCCGATACGTGACGAGGTATCCAATGCTTCATCCAATGAATGGACAATTTCTGCGCGTGGCGTTTCAAGGCCAATATTCTTCATGGCTTTATCAAAGCGGTCCCTGTCTTCCGCCTTATCGATGGCATCGGCCGTCGCACCGATCATTTCAACATTAAATTCTGCTAACACGCCGTGCTTTTCCAGATCCAGCGCACAGTTAAGTGCCGTTTGGCCCCCCATGGTCGGCAGGACGGCATCAGGACGTTCTTTTTCGATGATCTTGCGCACCACTTCCCAGTGAATCGGCTCGATATAGGTAGCATCGGCCATTTCCGGGTCGGTCATGATAGTGGCAGGATTTGAGTTAACCAGGATAACTCTAAAGCCTTCTTCGCGTAGTGCTTTACAGGCTTGGGCGCCTGAATAGTCAAACTCACAGGCTTGACCGATAACAATAGGTCCAGCGCCTAAGATTAAGATACTTT
>Ga0213838_1000585_pt1 | contig 24630 bp, 26 predicted proteins | sample SWPATP13_FD_160577 | JGI IMG/M metagenome (GOLD analysis project Ga0213838, IMG submission 160577) | Coastal seawater microbial communities from Marineland, Florida, United States - SWPA TP1 #3 | ecosystem: Environmental > Aquatic > Marine > Coastal | place: USA: Florida | collected 2016-08-06 | reverse complement strand
GGCCAGAGGTCTATCACGCCACGCGGCGGAACGGGCATAATGACACTTCTTCGTGTCTTCTTGGAAATATGATGGAACAACCGACCAGCGAATTCAAGAGCAAGGGCGGCTTCAAGCGCATCCTCGCCGCGTCCAGCTATACCGTGCAGGGCCTGGCGATGGCCTGGCGCATCGAACACGCCTTCCGCCAGGAGGTGCTGGTCTTCGTACTGGGCGTGATTTTCGCCTTCATGCTGCCGGTCTCGGGCTTCGAGAAGCTGGTGCTGATCGGCGTGCTGCTGCTGGTGCTGATCGTCGAGCTCGTCAACTCCGCGATCGAGGCCATCGTCGACCGTATCTCGCTCGAGCGCCACCCCTTGTCGAAGAACGCCAAGGACTTCGGCAGCGCTGCGGTCGGCCTGACGGTGCTGCTGGCCGCCATGACTTGGGGAACCGTGCTGTACAGCCGATTTATGTGACGGCGCAGCAAGCTTGTCAGAAATGACGCAGAATAGCCTGCCTACCTGACAACTCCCGGAGATGACCATGACCTTACGCCTCGGCGACACCGCCCCCGACTTCGAGCAGGATTCCACCATCGGCACCATTCGCTTCCACGAATGGGCCGGCGATTCGTGGGTGGTGCTGTTTTCGCATCCCGCCGATTTCACCCCGGTGTGCACGACCGAACTGGGCCTGACGGCCAAGCTCAAGCCCGAATTTGACAAGCGCAACGTGAAGGCGATCGCGCTGTCCGTGGATCCGGCCGAGCAGCACAAAACCTGGATCAAGGATATCGAAGAAACCCAGCAGACCGTGGTGGGCTTCCCGATCATCGCCGATGCCGACCGCTCGGTCTCTACCCTGTACGACATGATCCACCCGGAGCTGTCGGCCACGGCCACGGTGCGTTCGCTGTTCGTGATCGACCCGAAGAAAAAGATCCGCCTGACCATTACCTACCCGATGAGCACCGGCCGCAACTTCGACGAAGTGCTGCGCGTGATCGACGCGCTGCAGCTGACCGATGGCTATTCGGTCGCGACGCCGGGCAACTGGAAAGATGGCGACGACGTGATCATTCCGCTGACGGTGCAGGATCCAGCCGTGATTGCCGAAAAATATCCGAAGGGCTTTACCGCGCCACGGCCCTACCTGCGCCTGACGCCGCAGCCGAACAAGTAAGGTGGAATGGGGCGGCTTGAACCGCCCCCGTTCACTGCACGCATAAGTAAATAAGAAACCCATCCTTTGCACCACGGCTGACCCGGCTTACCCTTGGGTCATGCTGCTTACCTATATTACCGCCGGCTTCGCAGTCGGTTTGTTGGTGGGAATGACCGGCGTCGGCGGCGGCTCGCTGATGACGCCGCTCTTGACGCTGCTGTTCGGCGTCTCGCCTACCGTTGCCGTCGGCACCGACCTCGCGTTCGCTTCCATCACCAAGGGCGCCGGCACCATCACCCACCGCTTCAACGGCACCGTCAACTGGATCATCGTCCGGCGCCTTTGCCTGGGCGCGCTGCCGGCTGCGCTGGTGGCGACGCTGGCCCTGCGCCATTTCGGCGCGCTCGACAAGGAAATTGGCCAGATCATCCGCTACTCGATCGCCGGCTCGGTGATGCTGACGGTCGTTGCGCTGCTGTTTCGCAAGCGTATGCTGGCCTGGATCCACGCCAAGCCCTCGCGCCAGCTGCAGGGCGGGGCGCTGACGGCCGCCACCGTCGTCTCGGGCGTCATCCTCGGCGTGCTGGTCACGGTGTCCTCGATCGGCGCCGGCGCCATCGGCGCGACCTTGCTGGTGATGCTGTATCCGAAGCTGACCCCGGCCGAAGTGGCCGGCACCGACATCGCCTACGCCGTGCCGCTCACCGCCATCGCCGCGGTCGGCCACTGGTGGCTGGGCTCGATCGACTGGACGCTGCTGGTGACCCTGCTGGTCGGTTCGCTGCCGGGCATCACCCTCGGTTCGATGCTGGCCCGCAAGGTGCCGGAGCGCTTCCTGCGCGGGCTGCTGGCGCTCACGCTCACCGGCGTCGCCTTCAAGCTGGTGTATTGAACAAGCAAGCTGAAGAAAGTTGGTTCACCGGCCTAATAGCCTAATTCATCTATGCAAATGAAGATTCGTTCGTTTGTTTTATGAGTTGGCAATGCGATTATTACAGTCCATTAGAAGAATTTGTAATAAGGACGCCATGAATCTCATTCAGCCGCGCGCGCCAGGCCGGGTCATCCCCGGCTTCGGACTGTCGCTCGGGTTCACGATTTTTTACCTCGCGCTGATCGTCCTGATCCCGCTGTCGGCCGTCTTCCTGAAAACCTTCACCATGACCTGGGAGGCGTTCTGGAGCGCGGTCACGTCCGAGCGCGTCATCGCTTCCTATAAACTCAGTTTCGGCGCCTCGCTCATTGCCGCGAGCCTGAACGTGGTGTTCGGCGGCATCGTGGCCTGGGTGCTGGTGCGCTACAAGTTTCCTGGCAAGCGCTTCATCGACGCCCTGGTCGACCTGCCTTTCGCCCTCCCCACCGCCGTGGCCGGCATCACGCTGACCGCGCTGTATTCGAACAATGGCTGGATCGGCAAATACCTCGAACAATTCGGCATCAAGGTCGCCTTCACGCCGCTGGGCGTGGTCGTCGCACTCACCTTCATCGGCCTGCCTTTCGTCGTGCGCACCGTGCAGCCGGTGCTCGAAGAAGCCGAGCGCGAGCTCGAGGAAGCGGCGGCCAGCCTGGGCGCGAGCCCCCTGCAAACCTTCTTCCGCGTGATCCTGCCGACGATCATTCCGGCCCTGCTGACCGGCTTCGCGCTGGCCTTTGCACGCGCCACCGGCGAATACGGTTCCGTCATTTTCATCGCCGGCAACCTGCCGATGGTGTCCGAGATCACGCCGCTCTTCATCATCACCAAGCTCGAGCAGTACGATTACGCCGGCGCCACCGCGATCGCGGTCGTGATGCTGGTCGTCTCTTTCATCCTGCTGCTGACGATTAACCTGTTGCAGGCCTGGACCCGCAGAAGGGCAGGCAAGAAATGAGCGCCGTCCTTGATAAACCCGTCGTTGCCGCCCCACGCGCCGCCCGTCCCGTCAAAACCAATGCCTTCGAGCCGAACTGGGTGCGCTATACCCTGATCGGCATCGCGCTGGCGTTTTTGACGCTCTTCCTGTTCGTGCCGCTGGTGGCGGTGTTCGCCGAAGCGCTGAAGAAAGGCTGGGATACCTATCTGGCCTCGATCCTCGATCCGGACGCCATCTCTGCGATCAAGCTCACCCTCATCGCGGCTGGCATCGCGGTGCCGCTGAACCTGGTGTTCGGCGTCGCTGCCGCCTGGGCCATCGCCAAATTCGAGTTCCGCGGCAAAAGCATCCTGCTGACCCTGATCGACCTGCCGTTCTCGGTGTCGCCGGTGATCGCGGGCCTGATCTACGTGCTGATCTTCGGCGCCCAGGGCTGGTTCGGCCAGTGGCTGATGGACCACGACGTCAAGATCCTGTTCGCGGTGCCCGGCATCGTGCTGGCGACGATCTTCATTACCTTCCCCTTCGTCGCGCGCGAACTGATCCCGCTGATGCAGCAACAGGGTAACGAGGAAGAAGAGGCGGCGCTGGTGCTGGGCGCTTCCGGCTGGCAGACCTTCCGCCGCGTGACCCTCCCGAACATCAAATGGGGCCTGCTGTACGGCGTCATCCTGTGCAATGCGCGGGCGATGGGCGAGTTCGGCGCGGTGTCGGTGGTGTCGGGCCACATCCGCGGCGAGACCAACACCATGCCGCTGCAGGTCGAGATCCTCTACAACGAATACAACTTCACGGCCGCGTTCGCGATCGCGTCCCTGCTGGCGCTGCTCGCGCTGGTGACGCTGGCCATCAAGTCCTTTATCGAATGGCGTCTGCACCTGTCGATGCGTGCCGACGCCGGTACCACGGAGCGCACAGAATGACGATCGAAGTCCAACACATCCGCAAGCAGTTCGGCCAGTTCAAGGCGCTCGACGACGTCTCCCTGCAGTTTCCCGACGGCGAACTGACCGCCTTGCTCGGCCCTTCGGGCTGCGGCAAGACGACCCTCTTGCGCATCATCGCGGGCCTCGAACATCCCGACAGCGGCTCCGTGCTGCTCGACGGCCAGGACGCCTCGACGAGTCACGTGCGCGAGCGCCAGGTCGGCTTCGTGTTCCAGCACTACGCGCTGTTCAAGCACATGACGGTGTTCGAGAACGTGGCTTTTGGTTTGCGCGTGCGTCCGCGCAAGGAGCGTCCGAGCGAACAGCAGATCCGCGACAAGGTGAAACAGCTGCTGGAACTGGTGCAGCTCGACTGGATCGCCGACCGCTATCCGCCGCAACTCTCCGGCGGCCAGCGCCAGCGGATTGCTTTGGCGCGCGCATTGGCCGTGGAACCGCGCGTGCTGCTGCTCGACGAACCGTTTGGCGCCCTCGACGCCAAGGTGCGCAAGGAATTGCGCCGCTGGCTGCGCCGCCTGCACGACGACCTGCACGTGACCTCCATCTTTGTCACCCACGACCAGGAAGAAGCGCTGGAAGTGGCCGACCAAGTGGTCGTCATGAACAAGGGCCGCGTCGAGCAGCTCGGCACGCCGGCCAGCGTCTACAACGCGCCCGCTTCGCCCTTCGTCTACAGCTTCCTCGGCAACGTCAACCTGTTCCACGGCCGCGTGCACGATGGCGTGCTGGCCAGCGGCGACGCCTTGTTCGACGCGCCCGGCCACAGCGCGGTGCAGAACGCCGACGGCATCGGCTACGTGCGTCCGCACGACCTCGATGTCGAGCGCTATGCGGCGGGACAGCCGGGCATCGTGGTCAAGCTGCGGCGCGCGCACGCGATCGGCCCGCTGGCCCAGCTCGACCTCGAACGTGCCGACAACGCGCAGCTGATCGAAGCGGTGATTCCGAACGAGCGCTTCGCCCGCCTGGAACTGAAAGAAGGCGAGACCCTGCTCGTGCGTCCGCGCCAGATCCAGGTATTCGTCGACGAGGGAGGGGGCATTTGAATTTCCAGCAGTTGCGCTCGGTGCGCGAAGCAGCGCGCCGCAATTTCAATTTGACCGACGTGGCCAGTGCGCTGTTCACCTCGCAGCCGGGCGTGTCGCGCCAGATCCGCGAGCTCGAGGACGAACTCGGCGTCGTCATCTTCGAGCGCAACGGCAAGCGCCTGACCGGGCTCACGCCGCCGGGCAAGGGCATCCTGAAAATCGTCGAGCGCCTGCTGGTGGAAGCGGAAAACCTGGCGCAGGCCAGCCAGGAGTATTCGGCCCAGGACAGCGGCACGCTAACGATCGCCGTCACCCACACGCAAGCGCGCTACGCGCTGCCGCAGGTGGTGCAGGCCTTCCGCAACGCCTTCCCGAACGTGCGCATCGCACTCCAGCAAAGTGCGCCGGAACATATTGCCGAGTATGTGCTGTCGGGGCGGGCCGATATCGGCATCGCGACCGAAGGTTTATCGACCTTCCCGGACCTGGTCTCCTTCCCTTGCTACCGCTGGAGCCACGTGGTGGTGGCGCCGGACGGGCACCCGCTGCTCAGCAAAACGCCGCTGCGCCTGGAAGACCTGGCCGAGTATCCGCTGATTACCTACGACGTCGGCTACACGGGCCGCGGCCACATCGACACCGCCTTCGCCAAAGCGGGGCTGGCGCCGGACATGGTGCTCACGGCCATGGACTCGGACGTCATCAAGCAGTATGTGTCGCTGGGGATGGGGGTGGGGATCATCGCCTCGATGGCGTTTGATCATGGCCGCGACAAGGGCTTACGGGCGATCGAATCCTCGCACCTGTTCGCGCCGAACGTGACGCGTCTGGCAGTGCGGCGCGGGGCGTATTTGCGGGCGTATGCGTATCACTTCATCGAGCGCTTCGCGCCAGGGTTTACGCGGGCCGATATCGAGCGTTCGCTGGTGGCGGACGAGGCGGCGGGAATATAGGTTGTCGGTGCGGTTGCGAATGCGCCGCCGGTAACGATCGACGCGTGGGCGGCAGAGCCGCCCACGCTACGACGCTCTAAATAATGTTACCGCCAAGCGAAGGGCTGTAGGGTGGGCGGGTCTCCCGCCCACGCGTTCAACGAACGTCAACGAGCCCCAAAGGTTTTACTGCCCCGGATTCGTGATCCGTCCGTGAATCGCATCGATCGCCTGCACCACTTCAGCCGGCAGCACAATCGCCGCCGCGTCGATGTTCTCCTTCAGTTGCTCCATCTTGGTGGCCCCGATGATGGTCGCCCCAATGAACCAGCGCGAATAACACCAGGCCAGCGCCATCTGCGCAGGCGTCATTCCGTTGGCGCGCGCCAGCGCCGCGTATTCCGCGGTCGCCGCCAGCACCTCGGGCCGCACATAGCGCGGACTCCAGTTCTCCGGGAACACCGTCAGCCGGCCATGCGCCTTCGGATCGTCCAGGTATTTGGCGGTCAGCTGCCCGAACGCCAGCGGGCTGTAGGCCAGCAAGCTGACCTCTTCCCGGAAGCAGGTCTCGTCCAGCAGCGCCGTCTCGAAGCCGCGCGCCGTCAGGTTGTATAAATTCTGGATCGTGGCGATGCGCGGCAAGCCATGCATCTCGGCCTGCTTCACGTACTCGCACACGCCCCATGAACTCTCGTTCGACACGCCGATCTCGCGGATCTGGCCCGCCTTGACCAGTTCGTCCAGCGCGCCCAGTGTCTCCTCGATCGGCACGCTGCTGCGTTCGCGCTTCGGATTGAAACTGTTGGCGCCGAAAATCGGCAGGTTGCGGCTCGGCCAGTGGATCTGGTAGAGGTCGATGTAATCCGTCTGCAGGCGCTGCAGGCTGGTCTCTACCGCCGCGCGGATATTCGCCGCATCGAGGTTGTGCGCGGGGCCGCGGATCCAGCCCATGCTCGCGTTCGGCCCGGCGATCTTCGAGGCGATCACCAGGTCATCGCGACGGCCGCGTGCTTTGAGCCAGCTGCCGATGAAGCGCTCGGTCGAGCCCTGCGTCTCGGCGCGGCCCATGACCGGATACATCTCGGCGGTATCGATGAAATTGATGCCGCGCTCGACCGCGTAGTCGAGCTGGCGGTGGGCGTCGCTTTCCGTATTCTGCTCGCCGAAAGTCATGGTGCCGAGGCAGACCTTCGACACTTCCAGCGTGCTGCGTCCCAATCGTGTGCGTTGCATGTGTTGTCCTTGGTGTGCGGCCGGGCCGCTTCAGCGTTGCTCCGCAGGCAAGCCCTCGAGTGTTGCGATCAAGGCGCGCTGCTTGTCGAGCTCGACCGGTTTGTGGACGATCCTGGCGCCGGCCGGGTATTTGGCCAGCGACAGGCCGTTATTCCAGATGGTTGCCGGACGCACGGGACGGGCGCAGAATCCGCCGCCGCAGGTCGGGCAGACATTCTCGAGCACGTCGTGTACGCAGGCGCTGCAGAAGGTGCATTCGAAGCTGCAAATCATCGCGTCGGTTGCGTTGGCGGGCAGGTCCTTGTTGCAGTGTTCGCAGGTCGGTCGAATTTCAAGCATGGGGCAAGTGTGAAAAGTAGGGGAAATCAACGGCGCTTATGCGCGCAGGGCGTCGGCGCATTCGCGCACGAGCGAAGGGCCGCGGTAGATCAGGCCGCTGTAGAGCTGCACCAGCTGGGCGCCGGCCGCGATTTTTTCTTGCGCGTTCTTCCCCGACAGGATGCCGCCGACGCCGATGATCGGGATCGCGTCGCCCAGTTGCTTCTTCATGGCGCGGATGACGATGTTCGACAGGTCGAATACCGGTGCGCCCGAGACGCCGCCGGTTTCCATGCCGTGCTTGTGGCGCTCGACGTCGCGCCGGTTGAGGGTGGTGTTGGTGGCGATGACGCCGTCGATCTTGTGGCGCAGCAGGGCGCCGGCGATGTCGCGGATCTGGTCGGCGTCGATGTCGGGTGCGATTTTCAGGGCCAGCGGCACGTAGCGGCCATGCTGGTCGGCCAGGCGGGTTTGTTCCGACTTCAGCTGCGCGAGCAGGGAGTCGAGTTCGGAGGCGCCCTGCAACTGGCGCAGGTTCTTCGTGTTCGGCGACGAGATGTTGACCGTGACATAGCTGGCATACGGATACACCTTGCGCAGGCATTCAAGGTAATCGTCGGCGGCGCGTTCGATCGGGGTGTCGGCGTTCTTGCCGATGTTCAGGCCGAGCACGCCACGCTTTTCCTGGTAAAAGCGCGAGGCCTGGACGTTGGCGACAAACGCGTCGACGCCGCGGTTATTGAAGCCCATGCGGTTGATGATGCCTTGCGCGGCCGGGATGCGGAACATGCGCGGCTTCGGGTTGCCCGCCTGCGGGCGCGGCGTCACCGTGCCGATCTCGATCGAACCGAAGCCCAGCGCCGCCAGCCCGTCGATATAGGCGCCATCCTTGTCCAGGCCCGCGGCCAGGCCGACGGGATTCGGGAAGGTGATGCCCATGACCGTGCGCGGGTCCGGCTCGGGCTTCCTGAAGGCGCCCGCCAGGCCGCGCTGGGCGGCGCCGCGCAGGGCCGGCAGGGTCAGGTTATGGGCGGTTTCCGCAGGCAGCGTGAAGAGCAGGGGACGGGCGAGGGTGTACAGGATCTTGGCGGACATGGAGCGCTCGGGAATGGTGTCGCATTATTGTACAGCGTGTACCGTGCCCATCAGAATCTTAACGGTCGAGGATGCCCCAGCTACCGCCGATGCGCGCTTCCAGCGGCCGGAAGTTGATTTTATAAGCCATCTTCGGGCTCTGCTCGATCCAGTAGCCAAGGTAGACGAAGGGCAGGCCAAGTTCGCGCGCCTGCGCCACCTGCCACATCACGTTGTAGGTGCCGAAGGAGGCGCTGGGAACGTCGGGGTCGAAGAAGGTGTAGACCGAGGACAGGCCGTCGGACAGGACGTCGATGATCGACACCATGCGCAGCAGGCCGTCCGGTTCGCGGAATTCGACCAGGCGCGTGTTGACCCGGCTCTGCAGCAGGAACTGGGCGTACTGGTCGCGGCTGTCCTGGTCCATGCCGCCGCCGACGTGGCGGGTGGTCTGGTAGCGCAGGTAGAGCGCGTAGTGCTCGTCCGAGAACGACAGATTGGCGACCATGGCGGTGAGCTCGCCATGGCGCTTCCAGGCGCGGCGCTGGGTGCGGTTGGGCGTGAACTCGGCGCAGCGCACGCGCACCGGGATGCAGGCCTGGCAGCCGTCGCAATACGGACGGTAGGTAAAGATGCCGCTGCGGCGAAAGCCGTTCTTCACCAGTTCGGAATACACGTCCGCATTGATCAGGTGCGAGGGCGTGGCGACCTGCGAGCGCGCCTGGCGCGCGTCGAGGTAGCTGCACGGATAGGGCGCGGTCGTATAGAACTGCAGCGTGGAGAAGGGCAGGTCATTAAGGTGCGTCATGCAGAGCTCTCGGGACGACGTGATGGAGCTATTCTAACGAAAGACCACGCGCGCAGGGAATCGCGCACACTCAAAACGGCGCCACCGGCCGCCACGATGTGATCGCCGGTGCACGGATCGCCGCGCGCAGGTGCTGGAGGAAAATTGCGCGCGGAATGGGGGCGGCGCCCAGCGAGGCGAGGTGTCCGGTCTCCTGCTGGCAGTCGACCATGCGCACGCCGTTTGCGCGCAGGAAGGCGACCAGGTAGGCCAGCGCCACCTTCGAGGCGTCCGACACCCGCGCGAACATCGATTCGCCGTAGAACATGTGCCCGATGCAGACGCCATACGCGCCGCCGACCAGTTCGCCATCCAGCCAGACTTCGGACGAGTGCGCATAGCCCAGCGCATGCAGGCCGGTATAGCCGTCGATGATGTCTTGCGAGATCCAGGTGCCCGGTCCATCCCGGCGCGGGGCGGCGCAGGCGCGCATGACGGCTTCGAAATCGCTGTCGAAACGTACCTGCCAGCGCCCGCCTTCGTGCCGGCTGCGCTCGACGCGGCGCAGGGTTTTCTTCAGGCTGTCGCTGATCTTGAAGTCGTCCGTGTACAGGACCATGCGCGGGTCGGTGCTCCACCAGAGGATGGGCTGGCCTTCGGAAAACCAGGGGAAGATGCCATTCTGGTAGGCCAGCAGCAGGCGCCGCGGCGACAGGTCGGCGCCGGCCGCGAGCAGGCCGGGCGCGTCGATCGTCAACGCCTCGGATACGTCGGGAAACGGCGTATGCGCGTCAAGCCAGGGAATCATGGTGTGGAGCTTCTTAGTCGGGTTCGCGTGGAGCAAGCATCGGCCGCCGGATGTCGTGGCTGTACACCCCATACGCGCTCGCGACCCCCTCGCGCATTTTGACGCGGTCGGCAAAGAAGAGTTCCAGCGTTGTGCGAATTGTCGGGAAGGCGAGCTCGTCCCACGGGATGTCGCGCTCGGCGAACAGTTGCACCTCGAGGCTTTCTTCGCCCGGTGCGAAGTCGAGGTCGAGCAGGCGCGCCAGGTAGAACATGTGCACCTGGTGTACGTGGGCGACATTGAGCAGCGTAAACAACGGCCCCAGCTCGATGTTGGCGCCGGCTTCCTCTTCGGTCTCGCGCACGGCCGCTTCGCCCGTCGTCTCGGCGTTTTCCATGAAGCCGGCCGGCAGCGTCCAGTAGCCTCGGCGCGGCTCGATCGCGCGCCGGCACAGCAGGATTTGCAGCGTCCCCTCGTGTTCCCACACAGGAATGGAGCCGATCACCATTTTCGGGTTCTGGTAATGAATCGTGCCGCACTGCGTGCACACATGGCGCGGCCGGTTGTCGCCTTCGGGAATGCTTAGTGCGACCGCATGGCCGCACTCGGAACAAAAGTTCATAGAGGAAGAAGAGAATGAATATCCAGCTACTTTACACCTGATTGCGCCGACTGTGCCGCCACGCCGGCCCAGCAGCAGTGCCATGCAAGACGCCAATCGCCAATGCAGTTGGCATTGGATTTGCCTAAACAGCTGAACCCGTATATAATTCGTTTCACAGACGCGGGGTGGAGCAGTCTGGCAGCTCGTCGGGCTCATAACCCGAAGGTCACAGGTTCAAATCCTGTCCCCGCAACCAGATTCAAGAAGAAAGCCGGTACTTCCTACAAGGAGTACCGGCTTTCTTCGTTCTGGCCTGCCTTGGCGCACTCGACCTGCATCAAGGAGAAGGCAAGTTCATCGCACTTGCCGAACCCGGCACTGTCGAACCAATCAATCGCATTGACGGGTCCGACCATGATCGCTATTGAAGACATCAACGATGCCTGGAGCTGGATGGGCTTGCGGGCTGTCGAGATACTGGGCGCCAACGCCTTCGGCAACCTGATCCTGCGCGACGCCGACGGCAGTTACTGGCGCCTGCGTCCGCAAGACCTGTGCTGCGAACACGTCGCCGAAGACCGCGCCGCGCTCGATGCGCTCTCCTACAACCAGGATTTCCTCAACGACTGGTACATGCCGGAACTGGTCGACCTGGCCGAATCCACGCTCGGCCCCCTCACCGACGACCGCACCTATTGCCTGAAAGTCCCCAGCGCGTTGGGCGGCCATTACGGCAGCGAGAACCTGGCGACCGTGCCCCTGTCCGAACTGATCCGGTTTTCCGGCGAGAGCGCCCAGCACCTGGAGGGCTTGCCGAGATGGTCGTAGCGCGCAGGGCTAGCCGAGGCTCGCCCACAAATGCGCCGCCGCCATCGTCCGATGGGGCCGGTATTGCGCCAGCCAGGCCTGGGTGCGCGCCTGGTCCGGCTTGCCCGCCTCGCCCAGCAGTTTCCCGAGCGCGCTGCGAATCGCCACGTCCCCCTCCAGCGAACAATCCGCATAGCCATACCCGCGCAGCAAGGTGTAGTTCACGGTCCACGGCCCGATCCCCTTGATCGCCAGCAGCAGGGGCGCCGCGTGCGCCGGATCGTCGTCCTGGGTCAACGCCAGTTCACCCTCGGCCACCATGCGCGCCACCCGCAGCAGCGTCTCCGCCTTGGCGCGCGAAAACTTGCGGCTGGTAAGCGCCTCGAGGTCGAGCCGCGCGACATCCGCCGCTTCCGGATAGCACCACAGTCCGCTGCCGTGCGCCCGGCCCGCCTGCTCGATGAAGGTGCGGCGCAGGCTGATCGCGAACGGCAGGTTGATCTGCTGGCCGATGATGGCCCAGGTCAGCGCTTCGAAGACGGTGGCGGACTGGACGATGCGCAGCCCCGCTTGGCGCGCCACCAGCGGCCCGAACAGCGGGTCGTCCCGCACGAAGGCGGCAAAGGGCGCCGGGTCGATGCGTAATGCAAGAATGCTGCGCAGCGCTTCGTGTGCCAACGCCAGCGTGACGGGATCGAGTTCGCCATCGGCTTCGATCCGGCATTCCGCGCTGCCAGTCGTGAGCATCACGTCGAGCAGCACCGGCACGCCGCCCAGCAGCACGCCCTTGCGCAGATGCGCACCGCTCACCTGTTCCGCCAGCCCTTCGGCGTCGCGCGCATGAAAGGCCAGCACGTCGGTGCTGCGGTAGCCCTGCGGCAAAGCGATCGCCAGCGCCTGCGTCCTCATGAGCGCGCGGCAGCCGTCGTGCGGCCAAAGCGTGGCACGAAGCCCGTCACCAGGGCGGTGCCGACCAGCACGGTCGCAGCGCCCGCCAGCGTATGCCAGCCGACCGCTTCGCCCAGGAACAGTGCGCCCCACAGGATGCCGAACACGGGATTCAGGAACGTCACCGTCAAGGCCGAGGTCGGGCCGACTTCCTCGATCAGGCGGAAATAGATCAGGTAGGCGACCCCGCTGCAGAGCACGCCGAGCGCGAGCACGGCCGCCCACACGCCCGGCGTCGGCGTGGCGGGAGAAGGGAAGAAGGGCAGCGCCGGCAGCACGAACAGGGCTGCCGCCCACATCGTGCCGTGGGCGTTGGCGAAGGGTTCGACCGATTTGCTGGACTTCGCATACAGGCTGGCGATGCTGTAGCAGAGGGCCGCGGCCAGCGCAGCCGCGATCGCCAGGCCGGCGCCGGGCAGGCGCGCGACATCGTCGAAGCCGACCAGCAAGGCCACGCCCGCCGTCCCCAGCACCAGGCCCAGGGCGCTCTTGAGCGTGATCGCCTGGCGCGCCCACAGCGCGCCGATCAGCGCGCCCCACATCGGCGCCGTCGCGTTCAGCACCGACAGCACCGAGGCGCTCAGGGTGCGCGCGCCGTATGCGAATAACAGGAAGGGCAAGGCTGAATTGAAAAAGCCCAGCATCAGGTAATGCCGCCAGTTGGCGCGCAGGTCGAGGCGCTTCTTCAGCACCAGTCCCACGGCGGCCAGGAAGAGGGCGGCGGACAGCACCCGGTATTCGATCAGCACGGCCGGCCCGAGCACGGGGGCGCCGATGCGCATGAAGAGGAAGGAGCCGCCCCAGATGGCGGCGAGCAGCAGGAGGCGCAGGAAATGAGCGGTGTTCATGGTCGATTCGGATGGCGGAAGCGCATGGTGGCGCAAGGCGCGGCGCCGCGCAAGCCGTTTCTTGCTCGGGTGATGGCGCCCGTATCAGCGGGAGCAGACCTCGTTCGTCGCGGGCTGGGGAGCCGCCGCGTGCGGCACCAGCATCGCGGTCGGCACGCCGTTCTTCATGGCCGTCATTTCGGCCAGGATGGCGATGCCGATTTCGCTTGGGGTCTTGCTGCCGATGTAGAGGCCGATGGGGCCGTGCAGGCGGTCGAGCTCTTCGTCGCTGAGGTCGAACAGTTTCAGGCGTTCGCGCCGGCGCGCATTGTTCAGGCGCGAGCCGATTGCGCCCACATAAAAGGCGTCCGACTTGAGCGCTTCCATCAGGGCCAGGTCGTCAAGCTTCGGGTCGTGGGTGAGCGCGACGACGGCGCTGCGCGCGTCGAGCTTCGCTTCGATCACGAGGTCGTCCGGCATGGTGTGCACCAGTTCCGTGCCGGGCACGTTCCAGTCGGCGCGGTATTCCTCGCGCGGGTCGCACACGATCACCCGGTAATCCATCGCAGTGGCCACTTGCGCGAGAAAACGCGACAAGGGGCCGGCGCCGATGATGAACAGGCGCCAGCGCGGGCCGTGCACGGTGTGCAGGACTTCGTTCTCCAGGCGCAGCACGGCGCCCGGACTGGCGCGCGTCAGGGCGATGGCGCCGCTGCCCAGCTCCAACCGGCGCTCCAGTAATTCTCCGCCTTCGAGGCGCTGCAGGAGTTCGCGCAGGCCGCTGTGCGCGCCCAGCGGTTCGATCGCCAGCTCGATGGTGCCGCCGCAGGGCAGGCCGAAGCGGTGGGCGTCGTCGGCGCTGATGCCGTAGCTGACAATGCGCGGCCGCGCGTCAAGCGCGATCCCCCTGGCGCGTACGTTTTCGATCAGGTCGTCCTCGATGCAGCCGCCGGAGACGGAACCGATGACGCGGCCATCGTCGCGCACGGCGAGCGTGGCGCCGATCGGGCGCGGGCTGGAGCCCCAGGTCTTGATGACCGTGACCAGTTCGCAGCGGTGTCCGGCATCGAGCCAGCTTGCTGCGGTCTTGAGTACGTCGAGGTCGAGGCTGTCCATGGTGTGCGCGGGCGCTGCTGGTGAGGGATGTCAATGATACAAAAAAAGCGCGCGGGACGTCGGCGGGGAGGATCCGCCGACGGGCACACTCCCTTTACGGCACGATCGGCTTCTTCGCCGACTTCTTCGCGTTCACATCCTCGATCGCCAGCTCCATCGCCGTCAGCCTTGCCGCCGTCGACGGGTGGTTGGCGGTAAAACCGTTCGCCACGCTGGCCGGATGGGTCGCCGCGAAGCGCTTCCAGAACGCCGGGGCGCCCTCGATGTTGTAGTCGGCGCGCGCCAGCAGGAAAATGGCCAGGCGGTCGGCGGCGGCGTCGAGGTTGGCGGGCATGGCCTTGATGCCGGCGCTGCCGGTCAGCATGCCGGTGTCGGGGCTCATGCGCGTCAGGTTGTCGATCACGCTGTCGATCGTCGCCTGGTTGCGCTGCGCTTTCGGGTGGTCGAGCATGTTGTGCGCCATGGTGCGGGCCAGGACATAGGCCAGCTCGTCGTCGTTCCGGGTCACGGCCAGCATGCCGCGCGTGACCATGACGCGCGGGCCGTCGGCGTAGGCATTCACGTTGTCGCCGTTGCCCAGTTCGATGCCGAAGCCGCAGGCGCGCGTGACGGGGATGTTCAGGTCGCGCGGGTGGCCGTCGCGTTCGATCGAGAGCGGCAGTTTGGCTTGCGAGGCGACGATCGGGCCGAACACGGCCGCCGCGCCGGCCAGGGCATTCGGGCCGGTCGGCAGCGGCTTGCCGCCGGCCGCGACCAGGTCGTCGCCCAGGCGCAGGCCTGCTTTCGCTGCGCCGCTGCCGGCCAGCACGCCCGTCACTTGCAGCCGTTCGTCCATGCCGAAGGCCACGTGCGCCGCTTCGTTGTAGACGCCAGGGTAGGAGTGGCGGTTCTTCGCCGTGAAGCCGAGCAGGTTGCGCGCGTGTTTCGCGCACAGCTCGGCATTGTCGATCAGGAGGGGCGCGGCCACGCGGTAGAGGCGGTCCTGCAGCGCGGCCATTTTCGTCAGCGTATCGGCTGCCGCCGCCATTTGCGGCGTGAGCGGCGTGCCTTCCGGCGTTTCGGTCACCGGGCCGCTTGGGATGCCGGGTTGACGGATCGGGGTCTGGGTGCCGCAAGCTGCCAGCAGTGCGGCAATGGCAACGCCCAGCATGGCTGGGCGCAGGCGTTGAAAGCGAATCATGGTCCTCCTGTTATTTTTTTAGTGTTTTCCGGTGCTGCCGAACCCTCCGGCGCCCCGTTCGCTCGATGCAAACTCGTCGACCACATTGAAGCCCACCTGCAGGACGGGCACGATCACCAGCTGGGCCAGGCGGTCCAGCGGCTGGAGGGTAAACGCGGCGTGGCCGCGGTTCCACGTCGAGACCATCAGCTGGCCCTGGTAATCGGAGTCGATCAAGCCTACCAGATTGCCGAGAACGATGCCGTTCTTATGGCCGAGTCCACTGCGCGGCAGGATCATGGCCGCATAGCCCGGATCGGCCACGTGGATCGCCAGGCCGGTCGGGATCAACACGGTCTGGCCGGGCTCGAGCACCAGCGGCGCGTCGATGCAGGCGCGCAGGTCGAGCCCCGCGCTGCCTTGCGTTGCATAGGCCGGCAGCAGTTCCTTCATGCGCGGGTCGAGGATTTTGACGTCGATGGTTTTCATAGTTGAATCAATAAATCATGTTAAAAGCGAGCGCTGCTCGAGGCGCTTGCCGATTTCGGAGACCAGCTGGCGCGCCAGGGTCAGCTTGTCGGCGCGCGGCAGCACGGTGTGGCCCTGCTCGTCGAAGAGGACGATGGCGTTGTCGTCCTGCCCGAAGGTGTGGTGGCCGATATTTCCGACCAACAGGGGAATGCCTTTGCGTTCGCGCTTGGCGGCGCCGTATTCCACCAGGTTTTCGGACTCGGCGGCAAAGCCGACGCAATACGGCCAGCCCGAGAGCGAAGTCGTCGCCGCGACCGCGGCCAGGATGTCGGCGTTCTGCGCGAATTCGAGCTGGGGCGGCGCGCCGCCTTCCTGTTTTTTCAGTTTCTGGTCGCTGGCGTTCACGACGCGCCAGTCGGCCACCGCCGCCACCGCGATGAAGACGTGCTGGCCTTCCACGCCCGCCATCACGGCGTCATGCATCTGCTGGGCCGAGAGCACGTCGATGCGGCGCACGCCATGCGGCGTAGGTAACGCCGTCGGCCCCGACACCAGCGTCACCTCGGCCCCGGCTTCGCGGGCGGCGCGCGCGATCGCATAGCCCATCTTGCCGGACGAGAGGTTCGTGATGCCGCGCACCGGATCGATGGCCTCGAAGGTTGGCCCGGCCGTGATCAGCACGCGTTTACCCGCGAGGATCTTGTGCTGGAAGGAGGCGATCAGTTCTTCGAGCAGCTGTTCGGGTTCGAGCATGCGCCCGAGGCCTGTCTCGCCGCAGGCCTGCTCGCCGGCGCCGGGGCCGAAGATGCGGATGCCGTCGGCACGCAGGGTATTCACGTTGCGCTGGGTCGCCGGGTTCTGCCACATCTCGACATTCATGGCCGGCGCCACCAGCAGCGGCACGCCGCCAGGGCGCGCGACGCACAGCGTCGAGAGCAGGTCGTCGCAGGCGCCGTGCGCGAGTTTGCGGATGAAGTCGGCCGAACAGGGCGCGACCAGCACCGCGTCGGCGCCGCGCGTGAGGTCGATGTGCGCCATGTTGTTGGGCATGCGCGCATCCCACTGATCGAGCCAGACGGTATTCCCGGACAGCGCCTGCAGCGTCACGGGCCCGATGAAATGGGTCGCCGCATCGGTCATCACGACTTGCACCTGCGCGCCTTCCTTGATCAGCGCGCGGCACAGTTCCGCCGCCTTGTAGCAGGCCACGCCCCCGGACAGGCCGAGGACGATCTTTTTACCTTGCAGGTCCATGCCCATGTCGCACTCCTCAGTGTTCGCTCAGTGTTTATTCACGCGCCGCAGTTCGTCGACGATGAACAGGAAAGCGCCGACCGAGATGCCGATGTCGGCGACGTTAAAGGCCGGGAAGTGGCCCAGGCCGCGCCAGTAGAAGTCCAGGAAGTCGATCACGTGGCCATACGCCACGCGGTCGATCACGTTGCCCACCGCGCCGCCCAGGATCAGGGCCAGGGCCCAGCAGAACAGGCGCTGGCCGGCGTTCCGCTTGAGCAGGTAGAGGATGAAGCCGATGGCGCCGAGCGCGATCGCGGTGAAGAACCAGCGCTGCCAGCCGCCCTGGTTGCCCAGGAAGGAAAAGGCGGCGCCCGGGTTATACACCAGCACCAGGTTGAAGAAGCTCGTGACCGGCAGCGTTTCGCCGTAGGTGAACAGTTTCGAGACGGTGATCTTGGTCAGCTGGTCGACCAGCACGACGAGGAAGGCGATGCCGAGCCAGGCGCCCATGCCGGCGTTCGATTTGTGGATGGTACTGATGCTTGGTTTTTTCTTGGTTGCCATGGGAGTCAAGGTCAGATGGTAAAACCGCCATGCCGCGGGAAAGCGGCATGGCGGCTGGCAGTTCGACGCTTATGCGAAGCGGCGTGCTTCGCCGGCGCCGAACAGGTTGCTCACGCAACGGCCGCACAGGCCCGTGTGCTCGTGGTTGTGGCCGACGTCGCGGCGGTAGTGCCAGCAGCGCTCGCACTTCGGCGCTTCCGACGCCGTCACCTGCACCGCCTCGTCCGCCTCGTTGGCGGCCTGCTCGACGCTGGCCTGGGAGGTGATGAAGACGAACTTCAGGTCGTCGTCCAGGCTCGCCAGCAGGTCGTGCTTGGCGCCCGCCGCCTTGATGGTCAGCTCGGCCTGCAGGGACGAACCGATGGCGCCCGAGGCGCGCAGTTCTTCCAGCTGCTTGGTGACGTCGGCGCGTACCTCGCGCAAGGCCGCGTACTTGGCCAGCAGCGCCTCGGCGTCCGGCAGTTCCGGGAAGCGCCACAGGGTTTGCGTGAAGATGGTCTCGTCGCTGTCGACAAAGGCTTGCTGGCCCGCGAACACGGCCCAGGCTTCCTCGGCGGTGAAGGACAGCACCGGCGCCATCACGCGCAGCAGGGCGTTGGCGATGTGCCAGAGCGCGGTCTGGGCCGAACGGCGCGCGACGGAATCGACGCCTGTCGTGTACAGGCGGTCCTTCAGGATGTCGAGGTAGAAGCCGCCCAGGTCTTCCGAGCAGTAGTTCAGCAGGCGCGCGACGACCGGGTGGAATTCGTAGCGGTCGAAGTGCGCATTGATATCCTTCTGCAGCGACGCCATCGAGGCGATCGCGTAGCGGTCGATCTCGAGCAGTTGCGCGACCGGGACGGCGTTCTTTGCCGGGTCGAAGTCCGAGGTGTTCGCCAGCAGGAAGCGCAGCGTGTTGCGGATGCGGCGATACGATTCCGTGACGCGCTTGAGGATCTCTTCGCTGATCGACAGCTCGCCCGTGTAGTCGGTCGAGGCCACCCACAGGCGCAGGATGTCGGCGCCCAGGGTATCGGAAATCTTTTGCGGCGCCATCGTGTTACCCAGCGACTTGCTCATCTTCTTGCCGTGCTCGTCGACTGTGAAGCCGTGGGTCAGCAGGGCTTTGTACGGCGGCGTCCCGTTCAGCATCGAGGAGGTCAGCAGCGAGGAATGGAACCAGCCGCGGTGCTGGTCCGAGCCTTCCAGGTAGAGGTCGGCCGGGAAGGTCGATTGCTGGGCATGCGAGCCGCGCAGCACGGTCTGGTGGGTCGCGCCGGAATCGAACCAGACGTCGAGCGTGTCCTTGTTCTTCTCATAGGTCTCGGCGTCGTCGCCCAGCAGCTCTCGCGGGTCGAGCGCCTGCCAGGCGTCGATGCCGTTCGCCTCGATCAGCTGGGCCACTTGCTCCAGCAATTCAGGGGTGCGCGGGTGCAGCTCGCCGGTTTCCTTGTGGATGAAGAAGGCCATCGGCACGCCCCACTGGCGCTGGCGCGAGAGGGTCCAGTCCGGACGGTTTTCGATCATGCCATGCAGGCGCGCCTGGCCCCAGTCCGGGAAGAACTGGGTCTTGGCGATGCCGGCCAGCGCGGTTTCGCGCAGGGTGGCGCCGCCGTCTTTCGGCGTGATGTCCATGCCGGCGAACCACTGGGAAGTCGCCCGGTAGACGATCGGGGTCTTGTGGCGCCAGCAGTGCATGTAGCTGTGATCGAACATCTTGAGTTCGAACAGGGCGCCGGCGGCGGTGAGCGCTGCGCAGATCGGTTTGCTCGCTTCCCAGATCGTCAGGCCGCCGAACAGCGGCAGCGAGCTGGCGAAGCGGCCATCGCCCATCACGGGTTTCAGGATTTCGTCGTCCTTCATGCCGTGCGCCTTGCACGAGATGAAGTCGTCCAGGCCATAGGCAGGCGCCGAGTGCACCACGCCGGTGCCGCTCTCGGTGGTGACGTAGTCGGCCAGGTACATCGGCGACAGGCGGTCGTAGAAGGGATCGGCGGCGTGCAGCGGGTGCTTGAAGTGCATGCCTTCGAGCTGGGCGCCGAGGGTGGTCGCGATGACCTTACCTTCGAGCTTGTAGCGCGCCAGGCAGGACTCGACCAGGTCTTGCGCCAGGATCAGGAGCAGCGGCTGGCCGTCGCGCTCAGTCTGCACCAGCGCGTAGCTGACTTCCGGATTGACGTTCAGCGCCTGGTTCGACGGGATGGTCCACGGGGTCGTGGTCCAGATCACGATGAAGCCGTTCATCGTCGGCAGCGACGGCAAACCGAAGGCACTCGCCAGCTTTTCTTCTTCCGCGAACGGGAAGCCGACGTCGATCGCCGGGTCGCGCTTGTCCTGGTATTCGACTTCCGCTTCGGCCAGGGCCGAGCCGCAATCGAAGCACCAGTTGACTGGCTTCAAGCCGCGGTAGACATAGCCTTTATCGAGCAATGTGCCGAGTGCGCGCAGTTCGTCGGCCTCGTTACCGTAGGCCATGGTCAGATAGGGGTTTTCCCACTCGCCGAGCACGCCCAGGCGGATGAAACCGGCACGCTGGCGGTCGATCTGTTCGAGTGCATAGGCGCGTGCTTTCTGCAGCACTTCGGCCGTCGGCAAGTTCTTGCCATACAGTTTTTCGATCTGGATCTCGATCGGCATGCCGTGGCAATCCCAGCCCGGCACATAGGGCGCGTCGAAACCGGCCATGGTGCGCGATTTGACGACCATGTCCTTCAAGATCTTGTTCACCGCGTGGCCGAGGTGGATGTCGCCATTCGCATACGGGGGACCGTCGTGCAGCACGAAGGTCGGGCGGCCTTTGGCGGCCTTGCGGATGCGGTGGTAGACCTGCTTGTCCTGCCATTGCTTGACCCAGCCCGGCTCGCGCTTGGCGAGGTCGCCGCGCATCGGGAAAGGGGTATCGGTCATGTTGACCGGGTACTTGCTCACAGGCTTGCTGTCAGGCTTTTTGCTCGCCTTCTGGGCGGGCGCATTCTGGACGGGTTTGCTGTTTTCGGACATAAATTTCTTCGGTAAGGGAATCGAGTGTTGGCAGCACGGTGTCGGACCGGGCTGCCGCGCGGACGGTCGTGGTCCGCGTCAAATTCGGTCGGTGGCGGTCAGGGCGCCGGCGCGTGCCGCGCTGCGCGGGTCGTGGTGCAGCCTGTGGCCGGCGAACCAGGCACGCGCCTGGTCGGCATCGCGGTGGATCGCGGCTGTCAGCGTGTCGAGGTCGACGTACTTTTCTTCGTCGCGCAGTTTTTCCAGGAACTCGACACGCACGAGCTTGCCGTAGCAGGCGCGGTCGTAGTCGAAGATGTGCACTTCCAGCAGCATGCGTCCGGCATCTTCGACGGTCGGGCGCACGCCCAGGCTGGCGACGGCCGGCAGGGGACGATCGGCCAGGCCGTGCACCTGCACCACGAAGATGCCTTGCAGGGCAGGGCGGTGCGCCACGCGCAGGTTCAGGGTCGGGAAGCCGAGGGTGCGGCCCAGCTTGGCGCCATGGATCACGTGGCCGGACATCGCATACGGGTGGCCGAGCAGGGCGCCGGTGGCGTGCAGGTCGCCCGCGGCCAGCGCCGCGCGCACGGCGGAGGATGAGATGCGCTGGTCGCCTTCGCGCACCGTGGGCAGGGTCTCGACCTGGAAGCCGTGGCGGCGCCCGGCTTCCTTGAGCATCTCGACATTGCCGGCGCGGCGGGCGCCGTAGCAGAAGTCGTCGCCCACCATCAGCCATTTGACGTGCAGGCCGTCGACCAGCACACGCTGGGTGAAATCTTCGGGCGAGATGGAGGCGAACTGTTCGTTGAAGTGTTCGACGATGACGCGGTCGATGCCGGCCTGCGCCAGGTCTTCGAGCTTGTCGCGCAGGTTGGCGATGCGCGCCGGCGCGCGCGCGAGGTCGCCGCTGCGGCGGGCGAAGTATTCGCGCGGATGCGGTTCGAACGTCATCACCGCCGCTTCGAGTCCCAGCGTATCGGCGGCAGCGCGGACGCGCGCCAGCAAGGCCTGGTGGCCGCGATGGACGCCATCGAAATTGCCGATCGTGAGGGCGCACGGTGCGCGCGCCGCATCATTGGGAAGTCCGCGAAATACCTTCATTGTTGGTTCCAGAGTGCCCGGCAAGCCTGCCACGCAGATCGTGGGAGGGGATGCTCCAGGGCGAAACCCTGATTATACGGTAAGGCTTGTGCCTAGGGTGGGCGCCCCGTGCCCCCGCGAAACGTTGCACCGTGTTGGCGGGTTCTCCGCGTGGATGGGGAATGAAAAACGCCGCCTGCGAACAGGCGGCGTTTCATGTCGCTTGATGCGCGCGCTCGCTTAACCGGCCAGTGGCTTGTTGATGGCCATGATCCAGTAGCGTGCCAGGTCGGCGGTGCCTTCCTTGCCGCTGACGGTGCGCAGGGTGCTGATCGCCTGCTGCTTCTTGCCGGCGACGGCATACGCTTCGCCCAGGCGCAGCTTGGCTTCGTCGGCATAACGCAGGCCACCGGCCTTGACCGCCGCTTCCATCATCTTCAGGCCCTTGTCGGTCTGGCCTGCCTGCACCAGTCCGTAACCCAGGGCGACCAGGCCGTCGTTGTCCTTGGCGGCCGCATATTCGGCTTCCAGGGCAGTGGCGCCTTTGGTCTGGTCGGCCAGGGTCTTGTCGGCCAGGTCTTTCAGGCGCTGGTGACGGGCGGCGTCGGGACCGGTCCCCAGGGCGCCGGCCTTGTAGCCCTTGTCGATGATTTTCAGGGCTTCGGCTGGCGCCTTGGCCTGCAGCACCAGCTGGGCCATTTCCATGTACTCGCTAGGCTTTTTCAGCAGGCCATTGGCCAGCTTGAGGCGATACACGTCGACCGCCAGGCGGCTCGAGAAGCCAGGCTTGCCCTGCACGCGGTTCAGCAGGTCGTTCCAGTACTGGGCCTTCGGGTAGTTGGCCGCCATCTTTTCGATGGTGTTGACGTAGCCGACCTTATCGTTCTTCTTGAGCTGGATATTGGCCAGCATGCCGAGCATGTCTTCGCTCATGCGGCCCGATTTCTCGGCGTTGCGCAGCTCGGTTTCCAGGGCAGCGATGTTGCCCTGTTTGTAATAGTTCTGCATCAGGTAGCCGCGCAGCTTGGCATCGTCGCCGTTCTTCAGCTGGCGCTGAATGGCTTCGTTCGCTTTGCCCAGTTCGCCGCCGCGCATGTAGATGCCGATCAGGCCTTCCGAGAATTGGGCGCGTTCGCTGGCGGACAGCTTGCCCGAAGCGATCAGGGCTTCGAAGGCGTCGGCAGCGGTACCGTAATCGCCAGCCGAGGAAGCCGCCGCAGCGCGCACGCGCTCGATCAGATAGGCTTCGTTCGGGGTCTTGCCGGCGACTTTGTCCGCTTCGCGCAGTTTGGCCAGGGCTTCTTTGTGCTTGCCCTGCTTCATCAATGCCTGGGCTGCTTGCAGTGGCTTGCCGATTTCGGCGCGCATGGCTTCTGCCGCGTGGGCCGGCGCGACGCCAATGATGGGAGCAGCTGCGGTGAAACCGAGGGCGGCCAGCGCGAGGCCGAGGTGTGCGAGACGGAGTTTGCTCATCGTGGAAAATCCTCTTTGAAAATGGACACGGCAGGGAAACCCTGCCGTGTTAGTCAAGCGTGATGCGATTACTGGAACTGCTCGTTACCGACCATGCCGATCTTCGTGACGCCGAGACGTTGGGCCGTAGCCATGACGCCGGCAACCACCTTGTACTCGACCAGCTTGTTCGGACGCAGGTGCACTTCCGGCTGGTCCGGCTGGGAAGCGACTTCGTTCATCTTCGCTTCCAGCGTGGCGCGATCAGGAACTGCCTGGCCATCCCAGAGGATGGTGCCGTCGAAGTCGACGTCGATCGTGACGACGCGCGGCTCTTCAGTCTTTGGCGGTGGGGTACCCACCGGCATGTTCAGATTGACCGCATGGTTTTGCTTCGGAATCGTGATGATCAACATGATGATCAAGACCAACAGAACGTCGATCAAGGGCGTCATGTTCATTTCCATCATCGGTTCCGGATCGGCCCCTTTGGCGGAGCCTGAACCTACGTTCATACCCATAATGTTTCCTTTGTTAATGACTGGCGCAAGATGCGGCGCTGGAGTTGCCTCCAGCACCGCGGCTGACATTACATCTTGTCAGGTGGTTCCAGCACGAAACCGACTTTTTGCACACCAGCACGTTGTGCCGTGTAGATCACCCGGCCGATCGCTTCGTAGCGGGTAGCCTGGTCGCCACGCACTTTCACTGCAGGCTGCGGCACTTTTACCGACTGCTCCGCGAAGAACTTGAACAATTCGTCCGTGTTCGCGATGCGGCGCTGGTTCCAGTACATTTCGCCGTCTTTGTTGACGGTGATGTTGATGTCTTCCGGCTTGGTCTTGGCGACCTGGTTCGTTTCCGCCGGCAGAGCAACCTTTTGCAGCTGCAGGACCACCGGGCTGGTGATCAGGAAGATGATCAGGAGAACCAACATGATGTCGACAAGCGGCGTCGTGTTGATCTCTGACATCACGGCATCATCATCTCCGCTATCGGAGCCGACACTCATTGACATGATTTATCCAATCTTCTTAGCGCCGGTAGCAGCACGGGCAGCTTCCGAGGTCGACATGGCGCCGGACACCAGGACCGAGTGCACGTCGGCGCTGAACGAACGGACATCTTCCATTGCCGACTTGTTACGACGCACCAGCCAGTTGTAACCCAGGACGGCAGGAACAGCGACGAACAGACCGAAGGCGGTCATGATCAGTGCTTCACCGACTGGACCTGCAACCTTGTCGATCGATGCGTTACCCGACATGCCGATGGCGGTCAGTGCGTTGTAGATGCCCCA
>Ga0213838_1000581_pt1 | contig 24740 bp, 18 predicted proteins | sample SWPATP13_FD_160577 | JGI IMG/M metagenome (GOLD analysis project Ga0213838, IMG submission 160577) | Coastal seawater microbial communities from Marineland, Florida, United States - SWPA TP1 #3 | ecosystem: Environmental > Aquatic > Marine > Coastal | place: USA: Florida | collected 2016-08-06 | reverse complement strand
GTAGCGATATGAGCTGCCTGATTGACTAGTAAAGTCTATAGATAAGATTTCTTTGTGATGATCGACATAGAAAGCAAATTCTTCTTCTAATCCATAGAGTCGATGTTCAGGCACGCCTTGTTTTAGCAAGCGGGCAATCATTTGGTTCAGAGAGTCGCCAATCAGATTAGATTTCTGCTCAAGTTTAATTTCGTAGATTTGAGAGAATTTATCCAGCGACTGATATGACACCCCTAAATTAGCGATGATGGTCAGGAGAATCGCCAGCGAGATGATGAAGATAGGAAAATGTTTCGTTCTCAGCTTTTCAAATTTAGATGTATCTTGAGGAGATTGTAGGGCTTTGTGAGCTTGATTGATCGCCGGGAGTATTGTTTCTTGCTCGTTAGTTTTACTGAGTATGCTGGTTGCGTCTTGAACGCGGCCCACTATACCTTTAAGAATGAACTTAAGAGCAATGAATGCGATGATACATGCCACTAAAATCCAACCAATTGAATAGAGTAGTTGAAGTTGAAGAAGTAGAGATTTTTGTTGCTCCAGTGCTGTTGTCGAATAGAACAGCTTGATCTCACCTTCAAGGAGACCAAATGAGTTTGTGATATGCAGTGAAAGCTGACGGCTAGTATTTGTATCCGCCGTCCCAGTACTGAATAAGGTTTCTCCTGTATTTGATATGACGGCGAGTGAGGTAATACCATCAACAAGCTCTACGCGTCGTTCTAAAAGCGACTGTATGTTAGAGATTGCAGATAATGGCAAACCCAGACTTATTGCCTGTTTTATATCGTTATGAGTTTCGTCGAGTACGATTTCGTAAATCGAATCTGAAGTGTTAGTGAGTCTTTTTTCGAAATTGAAGTAATTCAATGTTGCATTAAGTGTGATAGAAAACAGCAAGACCGCCATTATCGCGAGCATCAACTTGACCCTAAGGGACAAGTTGATAATAGAGCTTTTCGCTGCGTGTTGAATGGTCTTGCTGTTCATTCTGGTTCTTACCTACTTAATTGTTAACTCAAAGTCTTGGCTGTTACTGGTCGCGGTCACGCTTACTTGCGAGATTGGCTCACTGCGGCTCAATCGACCGATACATTCCTCTGCTAGTCTTGGCATTAAAGATCGATTAATGATTTGTTCAACAGCACGACCACCTGTTGTTGGATCGGTATTTCTATCAACAACGAACTGAACAAACGCTTCATCCCATGTGAATGACGCTTGGTATTGTTCCGCAAGTTTCTTCTTAATGCGGTTGAGTGAGATCTCAGTGATCTTAGCAAGCTCTTCGTCATTAAGTGGGTAGTACGGCACGATAGTGGTACGGCCTAAGAAAGCGGGCTTGAAGTATTGCTGTAAATCGGGACGAATCTCTTCAAGAAGCTCTTCGTTTTCGATTCGTTCTGAAGACTCGGCACATACGTCACAAATAGCTTGGTCGGCTGCGTTTGAAGTCATGATAATGATGGTGTTTTTAAAATCGACGGTACGACCTTCACTGTCTTTGATGTGGCCTTTATCGAAAATCTGATAGAAGAGATCGTGCACACCCGGGTGCGCCTTTTCCATTTCATCAAGAAGAAGAACAGAGTAAGGATTACGTCGAATCGCTTCTGTGAGCACACCGCCTTCGCCAAAACCAACATAACCAGCAGGAGAACCAAGTAGCATAGAAATCTTATGCTCCTCTTTGAACTCAGTCATGTTGATAACGGTTAAGTCGTTGCTACCACCGTAAAGTTGCTCCGCTAGTGCCATCGCCGTTTCTGTTTTACCCACACCACTTGGACCACACATTAGGAATACGCCAATTGGCTTACGGCTGTCTGTTAGACCTGCACGTGAGATGCGAATGGCTTTTGCTAGCTCATTTTTTGCAACGTCTTGACCGATAACACGCGTATTTAGCTCGTCTTCTAAAGTTAGTAGCTTAGCAATCTCGTCACTCATCATGTTACCGACAGGAATACCTGTCCAGTTAGCGATAACTTGTGCGATGGTATTGTCGTCAACCATTGCATGAACAAGTGGCTCTTCACCTTGAAGGGTTGCAAGTGATGTTCTTAGTTGATCCAATTGCTGCTGCTTATCTTGTTCAACATTACCTTCTACTTGCTGCTCGGTAATTTGCTGCTGAACCTCTTTAATTTGGTCAACGAGTTCAACTTCTTTTTCCCAACGCTCGTAGTAGGCTTCAAGAGATTTTTGGTTAGCGTCAATTTCTTCAGCGAGTTCTTTGATCTCTTCGGCGCTATTTGAAAAGAGTGCATCTTCTTTCTCTAATGCGGCTTTTTCGTTTTCTTGGTAGCGTATGGTCTGCTCTAGAGTTTCTAGAACTTCAGGTTTGGCGCCTTGTGTAAGTGCGATACGAGCACTTGCGGTATCCAGCAAGCTTATAGCCTTGTCTGGCAGTTGACGGCTAGGCAGATAACGGATGGATAAGTTAACCGCAGCTTCAATAGCAGATTCCGCGATGAATGCACCATGGTGAGATTGTAATGAAGCAGCTACGCCTCGTAGCATTTGCATCGCATCTTCAGCATTGGGCTCTTCAATGGTTACAACTTGGAATCGGCGTGTTAATGCAGGATCTTTTTCAAAGTACTTTTTGTACTCAGCCCAGGTGGTCGCAGCAATGGTTTTAAATTCGCCGCGTGCTAAAGCCGGTTTCAAAAGGTTGGCGGCATCGTTCTGACCCGCAGCACCGCCAGCTCCAATCAAGGTATGAGCTTCATCGATAAATACAATGATGGGTACTTCAGAGCTTTTTACTTCGTTGATGACGTCTTTTAAGCGGTTTTCGAATTCACCTTTAACACTTGCTCCAGCTTGCAGTAGGCCGAGATCCAAAGAGTGAATTTGAACTCCTTGCAGTGCGCTTGGTACTTCATCCGCTGCAATTCTAAGTGCTAAACCTTCCACAACTGCTGTTTTACCTACACCTGGCTCACCAACCATAATTGGGTTGTTTTGGCGTTTACGACAAAGAATATCGATAGCTTTACGAACTTCGGCGTTACGACCTGAGATTGGGTCGATATTGCCATCTATAGCTTGCTGAGTAAGGTTTACAGTGTACTTGCTCAGTGCGTCGTTTCCTGCCGGAGTCGTATCAACACTACCGGCAGTGCCCCCCGCGCCTGCAGAAGAACTGCGTGCGATCGGGGTCTTTTTAATAAGCCCTTGAAGAGACTCTAATGAAACATTACTTAGTGTTTCAAGCTGCAATGTTGTTACGCCGAGTACATTCTGCTGCATGAGCGCTTGAATCAAATGCAAGCTGACAATCTCACCGTGACCGTAATTTACGGAAGCAATCATCCAAGCATCTTTGATTAACTCAGTTAAACCATGGCTTAATGTTGGCTGGCCTTCACTGCCTTTTTGCAACATTGAAATTTTCTTGGTTAGCTCATTTACAATGGCGTCTAGAGATAACTTTTGAGAGTCGCAAAGAGACAGGAGCTTCGCGTCTTTCTGAGAAATTAGTTGGAGAATCCAGTGTTCTATTTCAATGGCACCAACGCCTTGGTTCATTGCTGCACCAGCAGAAACTTCAAGCGCTTGCTTGAGTTCGGGCGAAAGCTTTCCTACTAAGTTGGTGAGAGTTACTTGTGTCATAGTTTATTCCTTGTATCTCTGAAATCTACTTATGCCTTATTAGGGAACTACAAAAGCAAAATTTTTACGGTTTCATCGGGGTTACGTTCGGGAGCAAGGCAATCCACTTCGCCTAAGCGAGCTGCAGTGGACGCGTTACCTGATAGTCTAGGGCGCGCTAGGTAAGAGCGTTTAACGTTTAGATATATCGAAACAGGAGTACTGTCTCGTAAATAATGTCGAGTCAGCGAGAGCATCGATTCAGCAAGCTGTGAGTCATGCTGAATCTGATTAAATTCGTTTTGATTCTTTGGCGTTACGAAAATATGTAAATTGTTAAAGTGCGCTAGGCATGTTTTTCCTAGTAGGAAACCTTGCCCTAAACGGCTGTTGGAATCACTGGTCATTCCTAGGCGCGTTAAAGAATCTGTGGGTAGTAGGCGTCGTTCATGGGTTTTACATTCAACGGTTACCGAATACGGAAAAAAATCGTTAAGAATTTTTTTAAGGGTTGTCAGGCTTCTACTCTGTTGATTGAGTAGTAGCGTGTATTGTAAGTACTTCGCATTTTTTTCGCTTAATGCCGCGAAGTGATTGAGTAGGGCCGTTTTCTTCGGGTTTTGCTCACTTTCGACTAATAACCACTTTTGAACGTGAGCTCGATACGTGATCTCAAAATGCCGTTGATTAAAAACGTCCAAGAAGTCTTTCAAGGAATGATCTTCGTTATGAAGGGCTCCGAGTAATTCTTCATAGATATAATTTGGGATAACCCCTTTAACGCCAGATAGAGCTTGCTTTGCCAGTCTTATCTTGGCTTTATTACCCTTTAAAGAGAAATATTGTATCTCTTGTGGGTTACCCGTAGGCATCGCTTCCGCTTTCAATTCGACCTGTAGCGGTTGTGAGCGCGTAGATAGCATTTTTTCAAGCAATCTCATTGCTTGTACGAATTCGTACCGTTCAGGTTGAGCTGCTAGATCTTGGGTAAAGTGGCTCATCGACACCTCACTAAGCTGAGTCTAATCACATGGCTTATAAACATAGTTGGCTACCATGAATTTTAGGGTATTTCTTAGCGATCCCATCACGACCGTAAACTCTAATCTTCAATTGAATATAGCGATCGAAGCTGCAAAACAGTTGGAAAAAACGATTCAGGACATCCGCAAAAGCTAGGTAGGGCCCTGTTGCATCTAATGTAATTTCCACTTCGGTGCCCGGAGAAAAAACATTTTTACCGAGAACACGAATAGCAGAGACTTGAGAATGAAATTCAACGGAGTGAATCATCTGGATCTCGGTGCTAGAAACCTGACTTCGGCTACACAAATTCAGCATTTGTTTAAGATCGGTAACAGGCCTTTCAGACTGCAATAACGACGAAAAATTCGTGTTTAACAGGCTGATGAATTCCCAGTGCATGTTTTGATCAACTTCGCGTGGAATTGGCGCTGATGGCGGGTAGATAGGGGAAAACTCACCAGGTAAATCGATACTTTCTAAACATTCAAGATTCCCTTCAACACCACAAGCTTGTCTGCCATTTGTGCAAAGTAGGTGCGTTCCTAAAAGCTTAGTAAATTCCATATCTGATGGCTGAGATAGCGATAGCGCGATACTCATTTCACCAAATAGATTGTGTTTGCTCTGCCAGTAATCAAAACGTTGCTGTTGTGCGTATTTTTCTTGAAATAATGGGACAAGCGGTATTTCACCGTTTGGCGTTATCTCATAAACATTCTGGATTTCAACGATTTCTATATTGCTATCGCTATGTGCATCAGCGTTTACTGGCACTGATAGAGTTCGGTGATCATAGCTAATCGGTTCACCCGTTTGCTCAAATAAATTAACTGCAGGGATAACGTTTAGCTTAAATACGTCTTTGTTAAACAGTCGAATAAATTCAGAAGGAAGAGAGGACATGAACAGGTTGATTACAATCTCTGACTCTTTGAATTGTTTGGCAACGTCTGCAAATTGTTTTAATCGAAAAAACTGTCGTTTCTCTTTGAAAAAGAAAAACTCGTTAATCAATTGATAGCCGGTAAACTGATTGCCGTATTCGGGCAAAAACTTAAATTCTAGGTCGCTAATGCGATTTTTAAGTTGCTGGCTTTCGAGAGTGAAGTGACGATTACAATCTTTGTCTGAGACCGAAATCGATATGGTATTGCTCAGCAACAACTCGACTAAAGAATCAGCGTTGTTTTCAAATCCTTTGACGAAGAAATCTAAATCATTGAGTTCCAAGTGATTAAAGTGAACTTCAGGATCGCCAGTATTGAGCGTTAATTGAATGACCGCAGTGCTCTGATTAGCGGTTCTCGGGCGATTAAAGTTAAAAGGTGCGCTTAATGCTTTTATGTTCGTTAAATTGAACGGGGCAATCGTTAACTCATCTACTGTTCTAAATAAGCACTCTTGCTCGTTATTTGAACCTGAAAATAACGAGCCTTTCGGCAATAGGGTAGGCTCTAGTGGGCCTTCTTCCGTCGCCAGTTCTAAATACGCGACGCTAGGCACCATTTGGATATACGATGGGTACAAAACACCGAGGATACCTTCTACGACTTCAGGTAATTGTTCAGATAAGCGTTTTTCAACATTTGCATTGAGAAGCGCTACACCATCTAAGAGCCGAGCCATACTCGGGTCTTCGATTTTTCCTTGATGGATTTTTAGCTTCTCGGCATGCTCAGGGTATTCTTGTCCAAATTGCCCTAAAGAGCGACGTACAAACGCCAGCTCTTGCTCGAAATATCGCATGATTGGATCAGTCATAGCTATCCTCTTCTAAAGATGTGGCTAAATCGTTTAATGCGATTTTTGAATCAAAGATAAGCTCTTGCTCACCATGAGAAGTCTTTACTTTTGCGATGATGTTGAATGACAGCGAGTTATCGCCTTCCTTTCGTTCATTGAGTTCTACTGATATTTGATTAAGCCTTGGTTCAAAGCTTTTTATCCATGACTCAATACGGACAGCCAGTTGAGTTCGTTCTAGAGTGGCGCTTAACAGTTGTATGTCTTCAATACCAAACTTGAGGTTGGAGCGGTTGACTTCTAGAAGTCGATCATCGACATCGATAAGAGACGCTTCAGCCTCTAACAGCTTGGTTAAATGAAATTTGATGTCTTCTACTTCCGCATCTTGGTACGGTTTCGAATCACTAATAAACGTGTTCCAGAAACTCACTATGCGACCTCATCCAGATCTGTCGTCAATACAACTTCTCCGCTAAAGTGGTCAAACTGATATTGAGGGACAATCCTTAGCGTACAGGAGAAGCTTCCAGTTTGAGTTGTAGATTCGGTCACACTCACTTTTGCAAAGCTTAGAGGGTACTTTGATAGCGTTTCTTCATTCGCAAAGGAAACGTTACTAGAGAGTTTTTCTATCCATTGGGTAAGGTAAAGTTCACATTCAGCAGCACTACTAAAGCTACCTATCATTTCTCGAACTTGTACTTTCAAATTATGCGCAATGCGACAAGACATTAAGGTGGTCTGAACCTGAGTTAGTACCTTATCGTTATCGCTGTGTCCGCATTGCCAAATAGAATTGTTTCCGTTGAAGTAAAACTTGTTTGTTAACGGGCTTTTAGTCAAAGGAATGAAACCACTCTGAGCATAAAAGTTTGACAGTTGACCAAAGAGCGCAACGTCTACCACCGGCTTTTCCAAATAGTTTTCAAAGTAATGATTGGTTGGCAAATTGATAACTGCGCCTTGAAGCTTGTCATTCCAACGAGATTTAAGAAAACCAAACCAGTTCACACGTTGATATTCACGCATTATGGTGCCAACAAACGCCATATTTGCTAGCCCCCATGTCCCTTGGCCTTGCTCGTTATAAACGAACCCAACTTTTCGGTTTTTATAGGCTTTTCTTACGCGGACTTGAGGCAATGCCATTCCTATAAAACGAGAGCTCGGTTTATTTCGAAGTTCTTGCCAAGCCACGAAATCCGGTCCGGTTAGGATCTTGTTGATACGATCGGTATCAGAAAGCCAATCAGCGCCATCTTCGCCAAAAAAGTTGGATACAGGGGAGAACAACATCGGACACAAGGTGATTTCACCTAGCTTCCCGAGTAGTTCGAGCGTAAATAGGTCGTCGTAATCAGCATCAAAATCGATATCCATGGAAATGGCGTGGCTAAACGCAATGCAACCAAAAGGATGCCCACCTAATGTGTTTAACTCGTTGTTGCCAATTTTGTTGTACAAATCACTGGATTTAGTTGAATAAGCTTGATTGACGTCACTCGATATCTCTTCCCAGCTCATATCTAATAGTTTTAGATGCGTACGCTGATAACTAATGGGTAGTGATGAAAGTTGTTTCAAACTGAGCCAATTTCTCTCGAGTTTTTGAAACTCTTTGTCATGAATAATTTGATCGAGCTGCTCACCGAGTGAGGTGTCTATGGTGGCAATCAGCTTAGAAATTAGTGAAATAAGGGAAGCTTTAGAACGTAAGCCGTTCTTGTCTAACTGAGATAGTAGAGATAAAGCCTCTTTGAGAAAGGCATTATCTGTATTATCTAGGGAGTTGAATTCTTCTTGCCAGCTTGTATTTAACTTCATACAAAATTTATGGCCGGATTGCTCCGGCCAATTCCTATTAACCTGGGATTTTAGCAACCATTCGAACCGAAGTAGTCAGTTCTTCAAGTTGTAACCAAGGTCTTAGGTGTGCAACTGCAGAGTATGCTCCAGGCTTACCTGGCTGCTCTACTACTTCAATGCGAGATTCGCATAGAGGAGTTTTAGCACGTTGCTCGTTGCCAATTGCACCAGCATTGGTGTATTGGTCAATCCAAAGTTGCAGTTCGCGTTGGATATCCGGAGCTTCTAGGTTTGAACCTAGCTTGTCACGACCCATTACTTTCAAGTAATGCGCGATACGGCTACTTGCCATGATGTAAGGAAGACGCGCAGAGATTGCTGCGTTTGCCGTTGCATCTGGATCTGTAAACGTTTTAGGCTTTTGAGTCGTTTGACCACCAATGAATACACCGTAGTTGGAGTTTTTGTAGTGAACTAACGGTAGGAAGCCTAGATCTGACAGCTCTTTTTCGCGCTCATCAGTTAAGTTTACTTCAGTAGGGCATTGTTGCAGTAAGTCACCCGCTTCAGACTTGTAAGTTAGGTTCGGTAGATTCTCTACTTTACCGCCGTTATCAAGGCCACGGATTGACGTACACCAGCCAGAAGCCGTGTAAGCTTGAGTCATTTTAAGACCTAGCTCATAAGCCGCGTTAGACCAAACTAGCTCATCATTGCTTGTTGGTTTTGGATTGCCGTCCATATCTGTACCTAGTTCTTCGTATGCGAAGACATCAGTACTCAGACCTTTATCACCGTATGGTAGACGAGCAAGAGTACGAGGTAGAGTTAGCGTCACGTAGCGAGCATCGTCACTTTCACGGAACGAGTTCCATGCAGCATAAGCTGGAGAATCAAATCCAGCCGCGACTGGTTTACCTTCAGAGAATGTTTGGAAATCGTTGAATTCAAACATTTCAGCATTTGCAGCGGCAACGAAAGGTGCGTGACACGCTGCTGCAACTTCACCCATGTAGCGAAGTAGGGCAACGTCTTCGTCTTTTGCACTGAACTCGTAATCACCAATGAATGTACCGTAAGGTTCACCACCAGCAGTACCAAACTCATCTTGGTATACCGCGTTGAATAGCGGGCTACGGTCAATTGCAGGTGCATCTTCAAATTGATCCAGTAGCTCTTCTTGTGTGAAGTCTACCATCTTAATTTTTAGATCACGGCCAAGTTCACTTTCTTTAACAAGCTTTTGAAGACCGCGCCATGAGCCTTCAAGCTTTTGGAAGTCATCTTGCTGCATAACTTGAGATAGCTGCTTAGATAACTTTTTGTCGATTTCAGAAATCGCATTTTCAATGGTTTTAGTTACGTTTTTATCCCACGTAACTGTACCTGAAAGGGCTTGTTCAGTTAGAACTGAAAAGAGTTCTTTAGTTGTGTCTGCCGGAGTTTGAGTGGTTGCTTCAATCGCACGGTCTAGAAAGCTAAGGGAACCTTCGGCTGCTTCTGGTTGTGCTTGATTTTCAGTTTCTGTGCTCATTACTCAGCTCCTTCTTCTTTAATGCCTAATTCATCAGAAAGGGCATTAATCGTGTCTGCACTTTGTAAAACTTCTTTGAGTAATTTTTCAAGGTCGCGTGAGCGATCGGCTTTAGAAAGAAGTACCTTCAGTTGATTACGAGTTTCAACAAGTTTTTTAAGCGGCTCTACCTGATCGATAATTGCCTCTGGCTCAAAATCTTTCATTGAATCGAATTTAAGGCTAGCTTCGAACTGACTGTCGTCTTCAGCAAGAACGTTATCTACTTTAAGTGATAGTTCTGGACCAACACGTTTCATTACAGTGTCGAAGTTGTCTTTATCAACGTTGTAGAAGGTACGATCTTCCACTTCTTCTTTGTCTTGCTTATGACCAGAGTAGTCACCAATCACCCCAACAACAAAAGGGAGCTCTTTGGTTTCTACAGCGCCATTAGTTTCAACGTCATAGGTAATACTTACGCGGTTCTTACTTACGCGTTTATGTTGGGAATTCAGTGCCACGGTAACTCTCCTTGATCAATTACTTAGCAGTAGAAGTGACTTTAGCTGTAGTCGCATCAAAACCAACTTCAGGGCCTTTCTCAATTTTGCCGCCTTCAGCTTCGATGTAGTACGCTTTAGAAATTTCTGTGTATGTTAGGCTGAATGATTCGTTTGGAAGAGAACCATCAGTAGCAGACATGTTGTAGCTAGACATACGCGCTGCTTTTAGAGTCAAAATTAGGTATGGATCTGCGCCAGAACCTTCACGGTTTGGTTTAGTCATTACTACTTCAACAGTTTTACCTTCACCACCTGGTGCGTATAAGAATGTTGTTAGGTGTGGAGAAGCGCCATCACAACCGCGAGTCATGTTCACTTCGCCTAATGCAACCATACCTTGGTCAGCATTGTTTGCATTACCAACATCGATACCTACACCACGAACAGCGCTCCATGAAAGGCTATCGAGAGCGAAGAAACCATCTTTGCCACCGATTTTCTCTACAGTTGCTGCACCTTTAGGTGTCGTACCATCAATTCTCATAAAAATAGAAGCCATTACTTTCTCCTTGCTCAACGCTTATATGTTTGTTACCACTCAAAATCTTGCAGGCTGCTAGATGATGATGTGGAAGTTGGTTCAGATGTTTGAGGTGTTTCAGTTGTGCTATTTGAACTATCTGGAACTGGCGTTGGTGCCGCTGGCTCTTCAATAGTTGGTGTGGCTGCTGGTTGAATACTAGTAGCCAAAGTAGTTGGAATCGACTTACCTGATAGATCCGTTTGATCCAGTTTGTCCATTCCAGTCATTTGATTGATTTGAGCGATGACATTTGATTCAGCGCCAATCATTTCTTGTAGAAGTTCAGGGAAGCTCATGTAACCCCAGCGAATTGAGCGCTCAAGCAAAAATGCGATAGGGCTGTGAGGTTCAGTTTCTTTAAAGTAATCGGCTATCTTCCTAATTTCTTGGAAGGCATGATCGCGATTCACTATGCCATTGATACTAGATACGGCATGCACAATAGTTTGAGCTTCGTTAGCCACCTGTGCCACAGGAGATGAAGTAGTTTGTACATTCGCTGAAGGTGACACCTGAGCAGTATTCGGGACATTAGTAGAGTCAATTGACGGAGCAACAATTTGCTCAGTAGGTGCTGACTCTGGCTGTGCTGACAGGTCAATCAAATGAAAATTATCGTCAACCGGCCAAGGTGAGAATTTGTCACCGACTAAAAAGTGAATAGCGTTAATCAAATCTTTAACGTTTGTTTTAATGTAGTTAAAGCTAATTACGGTTGCACCGACTGCTTGGCATTTTGACGCTAAATTCTTTTCTGCAGTTTCTAACTCTAAGTGAATAGAAACTAGATGCTCTAGCGTTTCTTTCGTTGATTGGTCAAAGTCTTTTGCAGCCGCTTCTTTTAGCTCGGCCATGTTGCCTTTGCGTTCAGCTAGCAAGTAATCACCGAAGGTGACTTCACCACAAAAGCTAAGCATTTGAAACGGGACGTAAATTGACGTTGAATCAACCGATTCACCCACTAGTTGCAAAAGAGGCTTGGTTCTGAACTCAGCGACTTCGCTCGCAATGCCTGCTTCATCCGATGCCTTGATTTTATTTTCTGGTGGCATTGGATTGAGCGTATCCCAAAAGTTCTCAATGAATAAGTTGAGAGCAGGGATCGTGTGAGCAAGGTTTTCAAAAGGGTTTGAAGTAAACAACTGGCTAGTGAGATACCAACCTAGAATTTCTAAGTCTTTAGACTTAGAGGTCAGGGTATCTTCAGAAACCTGTTTTAGCTCGTTCCAGTTCTGAGAATTGGTTTCAACCAAGATAAGGTCTGAAGAAGCGTCGGGAGTTTCAACAAGTTGCCTAAACGAAGATTGGGCAGTGTTATATACGTTTCTTAAACTTCGGTATGCGCTTCGATCAAGTTTTAAATAAGACCCAGAAGGTTCTTCCTCTGAAATAGGGGCAAGTAAGTGATCGATATTCGTCATATGCGTCCTGTTTTGTTTGTACTTGTTATTTTTTTAGGTTTGCAATCCGTTATTCGATATAGATGACTTATATATCGTAAACACTTGTTAACATTTATTAATTCTAGAGCTTTTTTATCAAAAGTCTCATTCAAAATAATTATTTACTCAAAACTTTGAACTACATCTAAAAAACTGGACAGACGTCACGTTTTCTTGAAAGCTTATGAAATGTAAGGTTTTTAGCCGCCGATCATGACAGTGGGCATTCCTAAGACAATACTCCCACCATGACTAGTGGTATCACCCATGCGAGCCGCCGGTTTATTGTTTATGAGTACGGTAGCACTGCCCTTAATTATGCTGTCTGGTGTGCCAACGCAGACGCAAATATCTCCGAGAGTTGCGGCGGGCATATTGCCAACCAAAACCGTCGGCGCGCCAGGGCCTGTAATTGGGCCCCCGACATGAGGGATCGGAGGAACAGCAGGTGTTTGCATTGGGCAAACGTGCATATCCGTTAATCTAGCTGCTAATGTCATGACTCCTCCTTCGATGTGTTTCCTGAAGCGATCTCTAAAGCGATATGGATAGCTTGTTGATAATAGTCATTGGTGCCTTCCCAATTGGGCAATGCAGCTGAATGATTAACAGAGCCTGCGACGGCCTTTGAATATAAGAAAGGGTCAGGCATAACATTGGGTAAATCTGGTGCAACGATGCTACCGGAGCCATTCCAAAAAACGGCCTGCGCTAACCAAGAGGGGCCACAGTTCAGGTTCAATCTGTTGGCAAACAGCTCACTTTTTCTGCGGTGTTCTTCGGATGGGGATTTAACCCATTGCTTAGCGGTAGAAATACATTGCTTTTGCATTGTCGACCACACGTCATTTCTTAGCTCTAGGCTATGAGCTGCCCACCAAATAGCTTCTCTTACAGGCAGTCCATGTGCGATGAGCTGTACTAGGTCGAAATATAGCTTGTTATCGAGCAGCGCTTGAATTGAGTCATGAACATTCAGTTCTTCAGTTATTAGTTCTTGAGCTTCATCTGAACTTGAGAAGCGGTCCAATAATTGTCTTCCGGTTTTGTAAGGGATCTTTTTATACATTGTTTATTTCTCTAACCTTAAACGCTTCTATTAGTTCACTTTAACGATCGCACCTTTTAATTCGCCCAGAACGCCACCGTCAAATGTGCCTTTCAAACCTGATTTGAATTCAGCGCTTAAAGAGCCCTCGGCGGAAAGAGTCGTATCGGCTTTTATTGCGACACTTAACCCCTTGATGCTGTTTGAACTTGTTGCTTCAAGAGCGGTAGTCACCCCCGAAATCTTGTTGGCTGACGTTGCTTTACTGGTCACATTCATGCCTTCTAAATTGAGGGCGCTGCTGGCTTTGATATCGATGTTGCTAGCTTCGATACTAATTGACGAGGATGACATTGTGATTTTGCTAGAGCCAACTTTTAGCTCAATGGAATCATCTGCTTCAATAGAGATGGACTTTCCTTTCTCACTGATCGCTTTCTCAGAGGTAAGCGAATAATTGTCTTCAGTTGAAATAGTGACCTGTTTGGTTGTTTTCTGAAGAAGCTCGCCTTTTATCGTCTCTGTAACATTGTTTTCTACTTCGGTTGTTAGATCTTTTGCTGCGTGCATGTAGACAAGCTCATTGTCTTTCTTGTCATCGAAGTAGAGCTCATTGGCGAGCGCATCTAGCTTGGTGCTGAATCCAGTTTTCGTCGTGTTGGCTTCTTTATACGGAGGCGCGTTTTTGCTGTTATACACACTACCGGTAATAATCGGTTGGTCAGGATCGCCATCAATAAAACTCACCAAAACTTCTTGTCCGGTTCTAGGAATGAATTGCGTTCCGTACCCACTTCCCGCCATCATTTGGGCGACTCGAACATAGCAACTGGTTTTGTCACCTGAAGCATCGGTATCCCAGTGAAATTGAATACGCACGCGACCTTGTTCATCTTGGTTAATTTCTCCATCAGAAGTACCCGCAACCACCGCACTCTGCAATCCATGAATACGAGCTTTTGAGAGTGGTGCAGGGTAGTTCGGCACTGAAGTACTACATAAATCTAGGCGACTAATACAGTGATTATCTGAATCATAAGAGGTATGCAACTCAGTCACGAGATAGTCACCCAGTTGGGACTTGTCTAAGTGACTTGAAAGAGAAAACCATGTTCCTAATTCAAATTCGTCGTGGTAAGCCTCTGCTTGATAGCTTTGAAACTGCTGTTCTAGTTGCTCAATACGTCGTTTAACTAGGTTACTTGCTAAGTCCTCCATTCCACCTGTAATTCCTAAGGTTGGATAGAATTGCTTAGTCAGTTTTGTGTTGTTTCCAACGCTGTGTGTGGATTTTTTTTCTTTGCTGCTTACCAGTTTACTTTGCGAATAGTCATAACTAGTTAATTCGATGCTTGCACCGTGAAAATTTCCTTTCGGCATCCACTTTTCAAGTAGTGGATATTTTCCTGAGGGCACTTCAATCATGTCTAACTTACTAGTAGAAGATTTTTCGAAAGGGCTTTGTGCATCTTGCAGCATCATCAAGTGATCAGATTCAGTGTGAGTGAAGAAGTAGTGAATTCCTTCTTCTGCAAGCAATCGCGTGACAAAGTCGAAATCGCTTTCATCGTATTGAACGCAGTATTCACGCTTGGACGAAGGAAGGGTACCTGTCTTAAATGACCCACTGAACCCTGCCTGAGTGAAAATGTCGGAAACAATATCTTTCGTTGACTGGCTCTGATAAACGCGAAAGGAGTGAGTGTGTTTTAGCAACCAGAACCAAGGCCTTACAGTGACTCGGTAACTGGAGTACTGCAAATTGCTGTCAATCCCTACCAATTGAACCTGAGTCACAATGCCGTTAAAAGCACGTGAGAGAGTTAGATTGTCAGTATCATTAACATATCGCTTTATGGATATTTTTTGACCTAGTTGTTCATCTATTTCAAAGTTTTTGGAAATGAGTGTTAATTCAATTTTAAAGGGGCGGCTTAAGTATTCGGACACCGTAAGCTCACTGACAGCATGTTCATTACTGTTAGCATCTGTGGCCACGGTGGTGCTTGTTGTGGGAGAGAAATTATCCGTCATAGACTCGCCTAGCTCGCTTTGATGAATCGGAAAAAATTAGCTTGTATTAATCGCGCCGATTTCATTTGGTGTTAATACTATGTATCTAACTTTATAGCACAAAGTAAAAACTATTATATATACCATATAAAGCGCGTGAACTGTTTCCATTTTATGAATTTAATCGTGTGGAATTAGTGCCAAAATTGAGCTGAATAGCTAATCTTTTGAAGTGAGGCTCAAATTATCTTCACAGTGGGTCAAATTTAAACAACTGATGGCGATAATGTCATATATAGAATAAAGTGTTGAAATAAACAAAATGTCATATTATAAGTGGTGGGTGGTTTTTTAACACGCTTATTAGCTAGCGGTTTTTCAAGGATAGAATAATGATCAGACGGAAAAAGATATCCATCCGATTCACAGTCGGAGGGATGTTTTTAATTGCAACGATACTGACAGCGGTGGTCGCTGTTTCCCTTCAGTACTATTTCAGTAAGAAAATGGCAACTGAACACACGCTTTCAAAACTTTTCATGGCCTCTGAAGAGCTAAGTGATTATGTAGGGCGATTGGATTCAGATGCGGAAAATACCGCAAAGCTATTAAGTTCAATCAGTCGTTCATTAGAAAACCAACTGACTCGAAGAGAAGTTAGAAATATTTTATCCGAAGCGATCAAAGACAATCCACTTTTCTACAGTATTTATATCGGTTCCAGTGATGACACATTCTTCCAAGTCATTAACTTGGAATCGTCTCCCATCGTCCGTAAAAAAATTGGTGCGACTGCCAGCGACCGGTGGGTCGTAATAGAGATTCATGGTGATAAAGCTAATCGAATTCGTAGCACTCAATTTTACAGTGAAGACTTTAATCTTAGAGATAACGTTGTTACCGATAGCAACTATTTCCCTTCATCACGTCCTTGGTTTGTTGCCGCAACCTTAGACAATGTCGAAAAAACTAAACCTTACCTCTTTCAGCACTTGAAGATCACTGGCCAAACATATTCATTAGAAATAGAAGGGAAAAGCCGAAAAGATCTTCGACACGTTATCGGCATAGATATCGTGCTTTCTTCTGTTGCGAACAAAATTTCAGCGACAGCGCTTGGTTTAGAGTCAAATAGTCAAGTTGAGTCGTTCTTATTTAGTAAATCCGGCAACTTGATTGCTTCGAACAAACCACAGATTAGTACGAGTGATGTACCTGAAGTAGAAGCTCTAACCTTATCGAAAGAACAACAACAAATCGTACAGTCGGCGAAGTCTCTGTTGATCTCTAACCAAAATGACTGGGCTCCAATGGACTTTGCGGTGTCAGGTAAACCTCAGGGTTATGTGATTGACCTGTTGGGTTTAGTTGAATCGATGACAGGTATCGACTTTGAGTTTGTGAACGGATTTACTTGGGCTGAGCTTGTTGATAAGTATCAGAACCAGTCTTTGGACGGCTTACAGTCGTTACAGAAATCGAATGAAAAAGAAATCATTGGGGCATATTCCGCACCGTTATACGAACTTCCTTTTTCAGTGGTGACTCTGAAAGGGGTTGAGTCGATTAACAATTACTACGAATTGAACAATAAGAAAGTTGCAATACTTGAAGGGTGGTCTATCTACGACCGTCTAACGAACGATTTCTCAAACGTCGAGCTAGTGGAGTATCCGGATACTGAGAGCGCCCTAAAATCAGTGGTTAAAGGGGAATCTTTCGCAATGCTGGACTCGAGAGCAGTACTATCGAGCAGCTTAGACCTCTACTTCCACACGGAACTTTACCTTCATGAACCTTTGGCCGATTTAAAGAAACTCTATCCATCTGAGTTCCATATAGCACTTCAACCCCAATATGCAGACCTTGTTCCCATTATTAACTTGGCTTTGAAAAACATTCCGGTAGAAGCAAAAGCTATTCTAAAAGAGAAATGGTTGAATAGTCGTTTGACACGCAAAGAAAGTATGGTGCCGTATACTGAGCTTTTTGAACTTTCCCATAACGACCAACTTCAGGGGAAGATGGTTCGGCGTAAGATCAATGGGTTAGATAAGTACTTATACGTTAAACCTATTTCAACCGGCCGAGAGAGCCGTGAGTACTTTGCCGTCGTGATCGATCAGAAAGAAATCTATAGCAATGTTGTGGACAGACTAAAGACTTCGATTGGCGCGACAATCCTGTTGATGTGCTTGACGCTGCCCGTTGCGTGGATATTTGGTGCGCCAATTGTTCGTCCAATTAAACAGCTTAGAATAGAGACCGAAAAAATTAAGAACCGCGATTATGAAAATGTGGATTTGGTTAATACACCGATAAAAGAAGTGTGGGAGCTTTCGCAAGCAATCAAGGAAATGTCGAATGAGTTGAAAGTGTATGAAGAGTCACAAGAAGAATTTGTTGAATCGTTTATTCGACTGATTGCGCAAGCCATCGATGACAAGTCTCCGTATACCGCAGGCCACTGTAATCGTGTCCCAGAACTCGGAATGATGCTCGCGGATGCTGCTGAGAAGAGTGACGTTGGCAAATTCGGTGACTTTAGTTTTGCGAATGATGATGAACGACGAGAGTTTAGAATCGCTGCATGGTTACATGACTGTGGCAAGATAACAACACCTGAGCACATTGTAGATAAAGGCACCAAGTTAGAGGCAAACTACAACCGTATTCATGAAATTCGTACTCGTTTCGAGGTACTCTGGCGTGATGCTGAAATTAAGGCTCTCAAAGCTCAGGTTGCTGGGGAAATGACCCAGGAAAAGATTGAAGCAGTGCTGGAAAATGACCATCAAACGTTGATAGAAGATTTTGAATTTATCGCGAATGCTAATGTTGGTGGTGAATTTATGAGCGGTGACAAAATTGAACGAATTAAAGAAATTTCAGAAACAACTTGGATTAGACATTTCGACAACAAGCTAGGATTATCACCGATAGAAGAACTTACGGTTGCAGATATCGATGGAACTTTGCCTGCAACCGAAAAGTTACTCGCTGATAGAGCAGACCATATTGTTCGTCGCGTTAATGATGTCGAATATGATCCTAAATACGGTATCAAATTGAACGTACCAGAATTACAGAGTAACTTAGGTGAAATCTATAACTTGTCAATCACTCGCGGCACCTTAACGGCGGAAGACAGGTTTAGAATTAATGAACACACCATTAGTACCATCAAAATGTTAGAAAATCTGCCTTTCCCTAAAGAGCTGAGCCGAGTTCCTAGGTATGCATCAACTCACCATGAGACGTTAAAAGGCACAGGCTACCCGAGACAACTCGAAGCTGACGATCTATCGATACCTGAAAGAATATTAGTAATAGCTGATATATTTGAAGCGTTGACCGCAGCTGATCGACCTTATAAGAGAGCGAAGCCTATCAGCGTTGCGGTTGATATTATGTACAAGATGGCAATGGATGATCATTTAGACCTAGAATTGTTCCAACTGTTCTTAACCAGTGGAACGCATATTCGATACGCAGAAACCTACCTGAAACCTGAACAAATCGACTATGTCGATGTTTCTAAGTATCTTGGGCAGAATAAGGCGGCTTAGATAGATAAGTTTTAGCCATAACTAAAAGCGCACTTGGGTGCGCTTTTTGTTTTCTGTTGTGTTTAGAGCGCAATTTTGTTCAATAAATCAGATTCTCGATTGGTTATTGTTAACCAATATTAAGGAGGATTTATGGATCAATTATTGATAGCAATGAGCGTGTTTGCTTTGGTTGGGGCAACCTCCCCAGGGCCAGTAAATTTAGTGGCGACGAGCACTGCTGCGAACTTCGGTTTTCCTAGAACACTTCTGTTTGTGAGTGGAGCAAGTGTTGCGTATGCGCTGATTGTGTTTGTCTCTGGGAACTTATTGAGTATTTTGGTGAATTGGTTGCCAAATCTTGAACGTGTCATGCAAATAGCTGGAACGGTATTTTTGCTTTACGTAGTTAAGCAAATAGCGTTCGCGCCCTATGAACCCATTGAACACCAAAGTCAGCGAAAAGTGCCGAGTTTAGTTTATGGGGGGCTGATGCAATGCATAAACCCTAAAGCGTGGCTCGTTGCGATGTCTGGGATCAGTTTATATGTTGTGGGTCAGGAATCACTGCGCTTTCAGCTGATTACGTTTACAATGGTTTCATTGGTAGCATGTTTTATTGGGGTGTCTTCCTGGGCTGCGATTGGGCACCTCATTCGTCGCTATCTACAGTCGGAACTTCATCAACGTCGTTTTAATACCATCATGGCTGGTTTGTTGTTGGTGTCCATTTCCAGTATTTGGCTATAAGGAGAGAGCCGTGGCAAAGGATAATACGGTTGCATTCAAACAAAGTACCTTGTTACCGCAGATTGAAATCCGCATAGCAAATCGCTCGAACGCTTGCTACGACGCTCATTCACATGACGAGTTTTCTTTTGGGCTTATTGAATGTGGTCAAGCGACTTACACGAATTTGGGGAAACACAATCAAATTGGGCGAGGGGACATTGTTACCATCAATCCGAGCGATGTTCACTCTTGTAACCCCGAGCGTGGCGACTGGTCTTATAAAATGCTTTTCGTTGACAGCCTTTGGATGGGAAACATTCAACAACAAATATTAGGCAGTCAAGATGCCGATTATTCAGCGTTTCTAAATCACTATGAAAGAAACGACCGTATGAAACATTCTTTCTCTGCTTTGTATAGTAGTTTGATTATTGAAGATAGCGTTTTAGAAGCCGAAGCTAGGCTTTATGATTTTATAGAGGTTTGTTTCTATCGCTCATCGTCAGAGGCACGCCAGAACCTACCAAGCCAACCGCATTTATCTCGAGTAAAAGAAAAGTTACTCGATAATGTCGATACCAATTTGTCCCTCTCCGAACTGGCAGAAGAAATCGGGGTCAGCCAGTATCACCTTATCCGCAGTTTTAAACAGTACTATGGGCTGTCACCTCACGCATACCTGTTAGATGAACGAATTAAACGAGCTAAACAGATGCTCAAACTCGGTTCGACAATTGTCGACACTTCAAATTCACTCGGTTTCTCTGATCAAGCTCACTTTCAACGTAACTTCAAGAAGAGAACTGCTGTAACACCAAAGCTTTATCAGTCATTTTTTAGTTAAGCTCTCGTACACCCCTCCCAAGGCGTCACATCATACCTTAGTCTAAATTGTCGACAATTACCTTGATTGTCGACACTCTTATCGTCTATTTTATATTCATCGGAACAAATTGTAGACAATGTGAGTTATAAACTGGCTCACCTAAGAGTGAATCAAAATGAATAGTGTCTTTTCTGCAGACAGCGAAACTAAGAGTAAGAACGGTGACAAAGAAAACACCAAGTCTGAAAGCCTTACTGAATATCTGATCGAAGCGATCGTTGAAGGACAAATCGCTCCGGGCAGCAAAATCTCTGAGCCTGAACTGGCTAAACGTTTTGAAGTCAGCCGAGGCCCGCTACGTGAAGCGATTATGCGTGTCGAAGGGCTTGGCCTGATAGAGAGAATCCCTCATGTTGGCGCTCGTGTAATTACATTTTCCCCTGAAAAGCTGATTGAGCTATACGCAGTACGAGAAGCGCTTGAAGGGATGGCTGCAAGGCTAGCTGCAAGGCATATCTCTAAAGAAGAGCTAATTGCGCTTGAAGGGTTATTGTCGACACATTCGAAGCATATTGATGAAGTCGAAGGTTCATCATATTTCCATCAACATGGCGATTTCGATTTTCATTATCGGATCATTAAAGCCAGTCGAAACAGCCAGTTGATCTCTCTGTTGTGCAACGAGCTCTATCATTTGCTGCGTATGTATCGTTACCAAGTTCCTCGTTCTTCTTCCCGCCCGGAGCAAGCACTAGATGAGCACAAGTATATTTTACAAGCCATTAAGAATCGTGACGAAGAGCTCGCAGAGATGCTAATGCGCCGTCATATTTCGGGGAGCAGAACGCTAATAGAGCAGCAGATAAGAACCGAATCAAACTAGGTGATGTTTATTAGCTTTATGCATCACTATGATTATTAATGAAGGAATAATCTGATGAACAAAGGAGAATCAGTTATGAGTTTAAGTCCGGGGGCCAAATTTCGACAAGCAGTCGCGATAAATGAGCCATTGCAAATTGTCGGTACGATTAACCCATATTGCGCGATGATGGCGAAAAATCTAGGGCATCAAGCGATCTACCTGTCTGGTGGAGGTATTGCCAATGCTTCTTACGGGTTACCTGACTTAGGAATAACCACGCTGAATGATGTGTTAGTGGATGTTGAACGCATTACCAATGCCTGTGACTTACCTTTGCTTGTCGATATCGACACGGGTTTTGGGGGCGCTTTTAATATCGCTCGCACAATTAAAGCAATGGAAAAGGCAGGGGCTGCAGCGGTGCACATGGAAGACCAAGTTGCGCAGAAACGCTGTGGGCATAGGCCGAATAAAGCGATTGTCAGCCAGCAAGAGATGGTCGACCGAGTAAAAGCGGCGGCGGATGCTCGCATCAATGAAGAGTTTGTTTTAATGGCAAGGACGGATGCGCTAGCCGTTGAAGGCATCGATAGCGCTATAGAACGAGCGATCGCGTGCGTAGAAGCTGGGGCAGACATGATTTTCCCAGAAGCAATGTCCACGTTAGAACAATACGTTCAATTCTCGACGGCGCTTGAATCTGCTACGGGAAGACATGTTCCTATCTTGGCAAATATTACAGAGTTTGGGCAAACGCCTTTGTTCAATACAGAGGAACTCGCAAACTCCAAAGTCGATATGGTGCTTTATCCACTCAGTGCATTCCGTGCAATGAATAAAGCGGCTGAAATGGTTTATAGCCACCTGCTGCAAGAAGGAAATCAAGAAGCGTTGCTAGGTGAAATGCAGACTCGAAAAGAGCTCTATACGCATCTTAATTACCATGATTACGAAGATAAACTCGATCAGCTTTTTAAAGAAAGCTAAAACACACTTAACTTAATCCAATAACGTGAAAATACTGAGCGTAGTGAGAGTTACTCATAGCAAGTTTGCTTAAAGTAAAGGCGACAAAGAGCGCGCACACGCGAAGTCAGAAAAGGAGTTCACAATGCCTAATTCATCAACCTTAGGCGGCGCTGGCCTACGTGGTCAAAGTGCTGGGACAACATCATTATGCACTGTCGGAAAATCGGGGACAGGACTGACGTATCGAGGATACGATATCTCAGACCTGGCAAACAACGCTCAGTTTGAAGAAGTGGCCTATTTATTACTCAGAGGACACTTACCAGATCAACAAGAGTTAGATAACTACAGAACTCAGCTTGTTGGTTTACGTGGCTTACCGGAACCACTTAAACAAGCATTAGAGCTAATTCCTGCGTCTGCGCATCCTATGGATGTCATGCGTACAGGCTGCTCTGTGTTGGGGAATTTAGAGCAAGAGCAAGACTTTTCTGAACAGCTTACAGCGACGGAGCGAATGTTGGCGCTTTTCCCTGCCATTATTTGTTATTGGTATCGCTTTAGCCATGACGGCGTTCGAATCGATACTGAAGATCACAGTGAAGATTCGATTGGTGGCTATTTTCTAAAAATGCTGACAGATAAATCGCCATCAGAGTTGCACAAGAAAGTTATGCACTGTTCGCTGATTCTTTACGCGGAACATGAATTTAACGCATCAACCTTTGCTGCCCGAGTGTGTGCGTCAACGTTGTCTGACATTCATTCATGTGTCACCGGTGCAATCGGTACTCTGCGAGGCCCGCTACACGGCGGTGCAAACGAAGCCGCAATGGAAATGATTGAAAACTGGCAGACCCCGGATGAAGCAGAAGCCAAGATTTTGGATATGTTACACAACAAAGACAAAATTATGGGGTTTGGTCATGCCATCTATCGTGAAAGTGATCCAAGAAATGCACTGATTAAACGTTGGTCAAAAGAGTTGTCAGAAAGTGTTGGAGACACGCACTTATATGCCGTATCAGATCGAGTTGAATCGGTGATGAAACGCGAAAAAGGACTGTTTTGTAATGCGGATTTTTTCCATGCGTCGGCATATCACTTCATGGACATCCCTACAAAGTTATTTACTCCGATATTCGTCATGAGCCGGTTAACAGGGTGGGCGGCACACGTGTTCGAACAACGATCTAATAACCGAATCATCCGTCCGAGTGCGGACTATGATGGGCCTGAGCATCAAGATTGGTTGCCAATAGAGCAACGTTAATTTGGTGCGACTGACTCAGTCACATTATGGATTCAGTGATGAAGTGCCGAGCGTTGTCTCGTTGAAGAGATAAAGGTACTTCATCCAATACGCCTTTGGATGGAATTATGGATAACTCTAGTACTGCTTCTTCTGATTCAAACTATCAGTATCGAAAAGTGTTGCCTGATACTAATCATGAATACTTCGATGCGCGTTCAGCCGTTAATGACATAAAAGCTGGCGCTTATGAAAAACTACCTTATACCTCTCGAATACTGGCTGAAAATTTGGTTAGACGCTGTGAACCTGAGCGTTTAGTCGATTCGCTAGGTCAAATTATTAATAGGAAAAGAGATTTAGATTTTCCTTGGTATCCGGCTAGAGTCGTTTGTCATGATATTTTAGGGCAAACCGCGTTGGTCGACCTAGCGGGGCTGAGAGATGCAATTGCTGCGCAAGGTGGGGATCCTGCCAAAGTGAACCCGGTGGTCGAAACTCAGCTAATTGTCGACCACTCTCTTGCGGTTGAGCATGCTGGTTTTGAACCTGATGCGTTTGAAAAAAACAGAGCCATTGAAGAAAGACGCAACGAAGACCGTTTCCATTTTATCGAGTGGTGTAAGACGGCTTTTGAAAACGTCAGTGTGATTCCAGCTGGCAATGGCATCATGCATCAAATCAACCTCGAAAAAATGTCTCCGGTTATTCAAGTTAAAAATGGTATTGCCTTTCCTGACACTTGTGTTGGAACTGATAGCCATACACCTCACGTAGACTCACTGGGTGTTGTTGCTATTGGGGTTGGAGGTTTGGAAGCTGAAACCGTCATGCTAGGTCGCCCATCAATGATGCGTCTCCCTGATATTGTTGGTGTTAAATTAACCGGAAAACGACACCCAGGTATTACTGCAACAGATATTGTATTAGCTATAACCGAGTTTCTTAGAAAAGAAAGAGTCGTTTCGTCTTATCTAGAGTTCTTTGGTGATGGGACTAAAGATCTAACGATCGGTGACCGAGCGACCATCTCAAATATGACACCTGAATACGGCGCTACCGCAGGCATGTTCTATATCGACGAGCAAACGATCAACTACTTGAAATTGACAGGCCGAGATTCAGAACAAGTGGCTTTAGTTGAGCAATATGCGAAGCATACAGGTTTGTGGGCGGACGAATTAGATGGTGCTGAGTATGAAAGGGTACTTGAATTTGATTTATCTACGGTGACTCGTACATTAGCCGGCCCTTCAAACCCTCAT
>Ga0213838_1000579_pt1 | contig 24804 bp, 23 predicted proteins | sample SWPATP13_FD_160577 | JGI IMG/M metagenome (GOLD analysis project Ga0213838, IMG submission 160577) | Coastal seawater microbial communities from Marineland, Florida, United States - SWPA TP1 #3 | ecosystem: Environmental > Aquatic > Marine > Coastal | place: USA: Florida | collected 2016-08-06 | reverse complement strand
CTGTGAAAAACTGCTCGATATACGGGCCACCAAACTGGCCAGGAGGCAAACTAATATTGTGTACCACGAGTAGAGAGATCGACTGGCTCTCTGGCCTTTTATCAAAATAGGGAGAAGGCACTTTTCTCGCATTGTTGCACCAACCTAAACTATCGATCTTCATGAAACCACTCCTGCTAACTATGGTGGATATAGATGTGACAAAGCCCCACACTCGCCCCCTATCTACTCTTTAATTTGCTATCAAGCAAGAGTATCATTCCATCCTCACTTCCTTTCAAGAATAGAATTGCAATGAAAAACACACATAACAGCGACGAGCGCCTTAATTACTTAAAAGAACAACTACCGGCAGAAATCACTCGAGCTGTTGCCGAGACCATCAAAGAAGACCTTGGTGGGACGTTTGACGTTGCAGCGGATATCACAGCGAGCCTTATACCAGAAGATGCTTACAACAAAGCCACGATCATTACACGTGAACATGGGGTGTTTTGTGGTCAGGCTTGGGCAGATGAAGTGTTTAAGCAACTGGGCGGTGAAGTTTCTATTACTTGGCATGTACAAGATGGCGACAAAGTTGAACCTAACCAAGCATTATGTTCTCTCGAAGGCCCAGCCCGTGCTTTATTAACAGGCGAACGTAATGCAATGAACTTTATTCAAACTCTGTCAGGGTGCGCCACTACGACTTCGATTTATGCAGATAAGATCAAGCATACACAGTGCCGCTTGTTAGACACCCGTAAAACCATCCCAGGACTTCGTAGCGCATTAAAATATGCAGTTGCTTGTGGCGGCGGTTTTAACCACCGTATCGGTGTGTTTGATGCCTACTTAATTAAAGAAAACCACATCATTGCCTGTGGTGGCATTGAAAAAGCGATTTCAACAGCTAAAGAACTCAATCCAGGCAAACCAGTAGAGGTTGAAACAGAATCTCTGGAAGAGCTAAGCCAAGCAATCGAAGCTGGCGCAGACATTATTATGCTGGATAACTTCACGAAAGATATGATGCGTGAAGCGGTAAAAATTAACGCTGGACGCGCGGCATTAGAAAACTCTGGAAATATCACGCTAGAAACAATTGCTGAATATGCAGAGACCGGAGTTGATTACATTTCTGTTGGTGCTTTGACTAAGCATCTAAAAGCAATGGACTTGTCGATGCGTTTTGTCGATTAAACTAATTGCATGATTTATCAATAAAAAGGCTGAGTATTTCGTACTCAGCCTTTTTATTTTTATTGATAAAATAATTACCGTTCAAGTCATTAAGCCGATCGCATTAATCTGCACTTAAAGTGAAATCTCAATTCAATAAACACTAATCCACTCGCGTGATATCCCCTCTTTCATTTTCTTATTCATACAGACTCTTATTCTTAGCGCATCACAGGTTAGTGATTAATCTAAACGGAATACTTAAGATGAAAATGAACAATGTAAGAAAACAAAAAGGCTTTACTTTAATTGAGCTTATGATTGTTGTGGCGGTGATTGGTGTTCTCGCTGCAATCGCAGTCCCACAATATCAGAACTATGTTAAGAAAGGAGCTCTCGGGTCTGCACTTGCCTCTGCAACTGCATATAAAACTAATGTAGAAGATCACATCGCGACTACAAATTCATTCCCGTCCATTTCAGCTGCATTTGGGATAGGAACTATAGCAGCCACGTCCGGAGCAATCGCTACAGGCAATAACACTAATGATATTGTTGCGACAATTACCGAAGGCGGAGGCGATGGTGCAACGATTACACTTAAAAGAGATAAAGATGGTATTTGGGGCTGTACAAATTCACTTTCATCAACAATATCTATTAATGGCTGCTCATAGATGCTGACCAACCTCCCGACTATTCTCCGTCAGGCTAACCTTCTTAGCCTGACTCAAGAACAAGCGGTCGTGGAACATGTACAAGCTTCAGGAATATCCGTTCCTGAAGCTTTGCTGCAGTTAGGTTTTTTTCAAGCAAGTGAGTTAACCACTCATCTCACAACGATATTTGGGCTAACAGAAGCGACGCTGTCAAACTTTGATTATGAAGAGCTGTGTGCAACATTAGGGTTTCGAGAACTCATCACTCGCTATAAAACACTTCCTCTTCAGAAAACCCCCACCACATTAACTTTAGCCATTTCAGATCCAACCCACTTACAAGCAGAAGACGACTTCCGTTTTGCTAGTGGGCTACAAGTCGAACTCGTTCTCGCGAGTCACAAAGATCTCGAAGGCGCTATACGTCGAATGTACGGAAAAAACATTCAAGGCTCCACTTCAAATCAAAAGGAAATCAGCCAAGACGAACTCGCAAGCCTAGTTGATGTATCTGATGATGAATTACAAGTGGTAGAAGACCTAAGTAAAGATGACTCTCCCGTTAGCCGTTTTATTAATCAAATACTTGTAGATGCAGTACGTAAAGGGGCTTCTGATATTCACTTTGAGCCTTATGAAGATCTATATCGGGTAAGGTTGCGCTGTGATGGTATCCTCACTGAAACTCAGCAACCAGCAAGTCACCTTAGTCGCCGCCTTTCCGCGAGGCTAAAAATATTAGCCAAGTTAGACATCTCAGAACGGCGCCTCCCCCAAGATGGCCGGATAAAGCTACGACTCAATGCCGAAGTTTCGATAGACATGAGAGTTTCCACACTGCCTACTCTCTGGGGAGAAAAAGTTGTGCTTCGCTTACTCGATAGTAGCGACGCCAATTTAGATATTGATAAATTAGGCTATAACGACAAGCAAAAACAGCTGTATTTAAACGCATTGAAGCGCCCTCAAGGAATGATTCTGATGACAGGGCCAACTGGTAGCGGCAAGACGGTGTCACTCTATACGGGCCTTAGGATACTCAACACGCCCGAGCGAAACATCTCCACTGCCGAAGATCCTGTTGAAATCAATTTATCAGGAATAAACCAAGTTCAAGTTCAACCTAAAATCGGCTTTGGCTTTGCAGAGGCATTACGTTCTTTTCTTCGTCAAGATCCTGATGTAGTCATGGTTGGTGAGATCCGTGATATAGAAACTGCTGAAATAGCGATAAAGGCCTCACAGACCGGGCACTTAGTTCTATCTACCTTGCATACAAACTCTGCAGCGGAAACCATTGTCCGTTTATCTCATATGGGAATTGAAGCCTTCAACTTAGCCTCTTCATTAAGCCTCATCATCGCTCAGAGACTTGCAAGAAAGCTCTGTGCTCACTGTAAAGTCATCGACACCTCTAACAGCATTAAAGAAAGACATTTCATTCCCTTGCTGACCCCAATTTATAGAGCACACCCCGAAGGGTGTAATGAGTGTACTGCTGGCTATTCTGGGCGACTGGGCATCTACGAAGTCATGCCTTTTGATGACCACTTAGCAGAAGCACTTATGAACAAAGCTAGCACTATGGAATTGGAAGCTATAGCAAAAAGCAATGGTATGGAAACATTGCAAGACTCCGGAATAGAGAAATTGACTCAAGGCCTGACGAGTTATCAAGAATTACAACGAGTCCTTTACCTATAGTCACTTAAGGATTAACGGAACGAATACCATGCCAAAAACTAAAACAAACCAGCTAAAAAACTATCGATGGAAAGGAATTAACAGTTCAGGGAAAAAAGTGTCTGGCCAAACACTTGCGCTAACGGAAATCGAAGTTCGAGATAAGCTCAAAGAACAGCACATCCAAATTAAAAAAATTAAAAAGGGCGCTGTTTCTATTCTTACAAAAATCACTCATCGAGTTAAAGCAAAGGATATAACCGTACTCACTAGGCAACTTGCGACGATGCTTGCGACTGGAGTGCCTATCATCCAAGCAATTAAGCTTGTTTCTGATAATCATAGAAAGGCAGAAATGAAATCTATTCTGTCGCATATAAGTAAAGGTGTAGAAGCTGGAACCCCACTTTCAAAAGCTATGCGAACCGCGAGTCGCCACTTTGATGATCTTTATACCGACCTTGTCGCGAGTGGAGAGCAATCCGGACACCTCGCACAAGTGTTTGAACGTTTGGCTACTTATCGAGAAAAAAGTGAACAACTCAAAGCCAAAGTAATCAAAGCGCTCATTTATCCATTCATGGTAGTCCTAGTGGCGCTCACTGTCTCTTATTTAATGCTTACCGTCGTGATCCCAGAATTTGAAAACATGTTTGCTGGTTTTGGCGCTGATTTACCTTGGTTTACTCAACAAGTGCTGTCACTGTCACACTGGATACAAAGCTACAGCTTTTATGCGGCGTTGAGCATAATTTGCATGATATTGCTCTTTAAATTTGCTCGTGAGCGCTCTTATAGCTTTCGTCTATCCACCAGCAGAGCCGGGCTCAAATTTCCAGTTCTTGGTTCAGTTATGTCAAAAGCATCGATAGCAAAATTTAGCCGTACATTAGCAACGAGTTTCAGCTCAGGGATCCCAATCCTAACAAGCCTCCAAACAACGGCTAAAACCGCAGGGAATATCCACTATCAAGCGGCTATTAGTGATGTTCACAGAGAAACGGCTGCCGGAATGCCTATGTATATTGCGATGAGGAACACAAATGCTTTCCCTGAAATGGTGCTTCAAATGGTCATGATTGGAGAAGAATCAGGCAAGCTGGATGATATGCTAAACAAAGTAGCAACCATCTATGAGTTCGAAGTTGATAATACCGTGGATAATCTAGGGAAAATCTTAGAACCTCTTATAATTGTTTTTTTAGGGACAGTTGTCGGCGGGTTAGTGATCGCAATGTACTTGCCAATCTTTAATTTAATGAGTGTGTTAGGCTAGTATGTACGTACCTTAGCTCACAGACGCTATTCACCTTTTAACTAACGGCATCACACTCAATGGAAGCTTTGTATTATTACCCGTGGCTATTCCCTAGCCTTGCGACTATTTTTGGATTACTCATTGGCAGCTTTCTTAACGTCGTCATTCATCGATTACCAATAATGATGGAGCGAGAATGGCAAACAGAGTGCTCTGAATGTTTTCCAGAATACAAAATTCCAGTTCCACAAGACAAATTTAACCTTAGCTTTCCAAGATCGACTTGCCCATCTTGCAAAACGCAATTACGTCTAATTGATAATATTCCAGTGATCAGTTGGCTTCTATTACGTGGCAAGTGCCATCAATGCAACAACCCAATTAGCATTCGTTACCCAGCCGTAGAAGTGCTCACCGCTCTACTTTGCTTCACACTTTCTAGTCACTTTGGTTTCAGTCCCTTCAGTATTGCCTTACTTTTTTTCACGTTTACTCTCATAGCAGCAACGTTTATTGATTTAGATACGATGCTGCTACCGGACCAACTCACCCTCCCTCTTATGTGGGGAGGCATAGCACTAGCCGCTTTCAATATTAGTCCTATCTCTCTCGAAGATGCCGTCATCGGAGCGATGTCTGGCTATCTCTGCTTATGGAGCGTCTACTGGGTATTTAAACTTCTGACAGGCAAAGATGGTATGGGGTTTGGTGATTTCAAATTACTGGCAGCACTTGGGGCATGGCTTGGCTGGCAGCACCTTCCTCTCATTATCCTACTTTCATCTCTAGTCGGTTTGGTTTTTGGGCTAATTCAGCTTCGCCTCCAGAAGAAAGGGATCGAAAAAGCTTTCCCTTTTGGCCCTTACTTAGCGATTGCAGGGTGGATTAGCTTAATGTGGGGAGACCAAATAATGAACTGGTACTTTACTTCAACTCTAGGTATATAACATGGCACTAATTATTGGCCTTAGCGGTGGGATAGCCAGCGGAAAAACCACCGTTGCCAACCTCTTTAACGAGCATTTTGATATCGATATCATTGATGCGGATGTTATAGCTCGTCAAGTCGTTGAACCGGGTAGCCAAGGGCTTATAGCCATTGAGCAGCGCTATGGCTCATCCGTATTAAACCAAGATGGTACCCTGAATAGACAGCGGTTAAGGGAAACTATTTTCTCGGATGACTTAGAGAAAAAATGGCTAAACGAATTACTTCACCCCATGATAAGAGAAAAAATTAACTTAGAGCTCACTCAAGTAACCTCTCCTTATGGTTTATTAGTCGTCCCCCTACTCATCGAAAACAATATGCAGTCCATGGCTAACAGGGTTCTTATTGTAGATGTCAGTGAACAAGAGCAAATTGAAAGGACAGTATTGCGTGATGGCGTTTCTCATGCTCAAGCTAAAGCTATCTTACGCTCTCAGGCAACTAGAGAAGAGCGGTTAGCCGTCGCTGATGATGTGATTAAAAATAATACGAAAAACGAAAAACTTTTGTCTCAAGTCACAGATTTACACCAAAAGTATCTGGCTATTTGTGGGGAAAATCGGTGAAAATAGCGAAGAGTACAATTAAGGCAAGTTAGATGACCACCCATAAGTTTGAACATCCGTTAAATGAGAAAACCCGCATTTACTTAAGAGTGGAATCACTTTTAAGGCAGCTGCATGTGTCATCAACATTTTCTGCTCCTCAACAGTATCAATTATTCTTTCGATCTTTATTTGATCTTCTTGAAATATTTGAGCAAATTCAACTCAAAAGTGAATTGGCTAAAGACATTGAAAAACAGCGATTAACTTACAAAAGCTGGTTGAATGTCGAAGGGGTCGATCAAGAAATGCTCCTGTCATTATTAAACAACGTTGATCAGGTTCACCGACAACTGATGCTTGCTGAGCGTTTTGGGCAATCCTTAAAAGAAGACCGCTTTTTAAGTGCCATTCGCCAAAGGTTTAATTTGCCGGGTGGATCCTGCTGTTTTGATTTGCCTGCATTGCACTATTGGTTACACTTACCTATCGAGAAAAAGATTCGTGATGCAAAGTCTTGGACTGATAGTCTTGAGGCTTTATACGACGCTCTGAGCTTATGGTTAAAGCTCACACGTGAAACAGGACACTTCACCAATCAAATGGCACGCGCTGGTTTTTTTCAAAGTGACGCTGAAGAAGCCAATATTTTAAGACTGTCGATTCCCATGCAATATGGTGCCTACCCGATGATCTCAGGGCACAAGAATCGTTTTGCGGTCAAATTCATGAGTTTCGAAACAGGCCAAGCTTGCACGAAAGACATTGAATTTGATTTAGCCATTTGCAGCTAGCACCTATTTTTACCTTATTACACTGAAGAACCACATATATGTCTAAGAAGCTAACAATTGTAAAATGCCCACAATGCAGTACTGATGTGGAATGGGGAGAACAAAGCCCTCATCGACCATTTTGCAGCAAGCAATGCCAAATGATTGACTTTGGTGAATGGGCTGACGAAGAAAACAGCATCGCAGGCGCACCCGATATGTCCGACAGCGATGGTTGGTCAGAAGACCAATATTAAGCACTGATTTTCAAACTATAAAAGCAGGCGTTAATGCCTGCTTTTTTAATACCGGTCGAAAAGTAAATTCAAATTTCAGGTACAAAAAAGCGGAGCCAAATGGCTCCGCTTTTATCGATAGAATGCAAAAAGAATTACTTCTTAGCAAGCTTCTCTTTAATACGAGCAGACTTACCAGAACGCTCACGTAGGTAGTACAGCTTGGCACGACGTACTGCACCGCGGCGTTTAACTTCAATGCTATCAACCATTGGAGAGTGAGTTTGGAACGTACGCTCAACACCTTCACCGTTCGAGATTTTACGAACTGTGAATGCAGAGTGAAGACCACGGTTACGAATAGCGATTACAACGCCTTCGAAAGCCTGTAGACGCTCACGGTCACCTTCTTTTACCTTAACCTGAACTACAACAGTGTCACCTGGTGCGAATTTAGGAAGGTCTGATTTTAGTTGCTCTTCTTCAAGAGCCTTAATGATGTTGCTCATTTGTATAAATTCCTAGAATAAACTGATACTAAATTTAATAGGTTACTGCTTGCTTTTCATTTTAGAGCGATGCTCACGAATGAATTCAGCCAGTAATTGTTCCTGTTCGTCAGTCAGAGCTAGGTTTTCCAGGAGTTCTGGTCTTCTTAGCCAAGTTCGGCCTAACGATTGTTTTAATCGCCAGCGACGAATGTCCTTATGGTTTCCAGACTTGAGTACCGAAGGCACTTCTTTATCGTCTAGCACCTCAGGGCGCGTATAGTGAGGGCAATCTAGCAAACCATTTGCAAAAGAATCTTCTTCTGCTGAAGCGAAATCTCCAAGTACACCCGGAACAAACCGAGAGACTGAATCAATCAGCGTCATGGCTGGCAGTTCGCCACCCGTCATCACAAAATCTCCAATCGACCATTCTTCGTCGACTTCAGATTGAATGATGCGCTCATCTACCCCTTCGTAGCGACCACAAATAAGAAGTAAATTCTCGTTTGTTGCCAGCTCTTCAACACCTTTCTGATCGAGTTTACGACCTTGAGGTGAAAGATAGATAACTTTCGTCTTTCCCGGTGCTGCTTGCTTGGCAGTTTGGATAGCGTCGCGCAAAGGCTGAACCATCATTAACATGCCAGGACCACCACCGTAAGGTCTGTCATCAACAGTGCGATGTTTATCATGAGTAAAATCGCGAGGATTCCATGTCTCAATAGATAAAAGACCTTTCTTTACCGCTTGACCCGTTACTCCAAAATCAGTAACTGAACGGAACATTTCAGGAAATAGGCTAATTACGCCAACCCACATGTGTTCTCTCGCTCTATGATTTTAAAGTTAGAATCCAGGATCCCAGTCAACTTCGATCCGTTGAGCTTCGCGATCAACTTTCTTGATCACTTGCTCTTCAAGGTACGGTACTAACCGTTCCTTTTGTCCGAAAGCATCCTTAAGATTTGCTTTGATTACTAGAACATCGTTTGAGCCAGTTTCTAGCATGTCGGTAACGACACCTAGATCGTAACCTTTAGTGGTTACAACTTGCATACCAAACAATTCACGCCAGTAGAATTCCTCTTCTGACAATTCAGGTAATGAAGCAGGGTCTATTGCGATTTCAAAGTTAGTCAGTACATGAGCGTCCTCGCGAACCTCAAAACCTTCCAGCTTACACACCATACCTTTGTTATGGCGCTTCCAGCTTTCTACTTTGAATTCAACCCACTTCCCCTTTTGGTTAACGTACCAAGGAGAGTAATCAAATATGCTTTCAGCGTTGTCTGTGTAGGAAAAAACTTTAAGCCAACCACGAATGCCATAGGTAGCACCAAACTTGCCCATAACAATTTTTTCGTCTTGCTTGCTCATCGTTTCTTTACCCTTCATCGACATAAGCTATTTCTCTTTAAAAAAGAATTAAGCCGCTTTTTGAGCGTCTTTAACTAGCTTAGCTACACGATCAGATAGAGATGCGCCTTGACCAACCCAGTGGTTAACGCGATCTAGGTCTAGACGTAGACCTTCTTCTTGACCTTGAGCAGTAGGGTTAAAGAAACCTACTTTCTCGATGAAACGGCCAGTTGCAGCGTTACGGCTATCCGCAACTACGATTTGATAGAATGGACGCTTCTTAGCGCCGTGACGTGCCAAACGAATGGTTACCATGTCGTCCTCTTTGCTTTCTTAATAAAATAATTAACCCCAATAACCATTTATCACTAAACAGCTTGGGGTCTCGTGCCAAATTAAAGCCCCGGAATTTTACTCTTATTCCGGGGCAATGCAAGGGGTTTAGCTATTTTTTCACCAACATAGTGCCTGTATACTTTCTGTGACACAGATAACACTATGAAAAGTAAAGGTGCTACAGGTTACATTAGGCAATTATCGGCCGAACGGGTTGAAGCCGCCGCCCATACCACCCATGCCACCGCCGCCCATCATGCCTTGCATGTTGCGCATCATGCCTTTCATGCCACCTTTCTGCATTTTCTTCATCATCTTCTGCATTTGGGTGAACTGCTTAAGCATACGGTTTACATCTTGTACCTGTGTACCAGAACCAGCGGCAATACGTTTTTTACGTGAGCCTTTGATTAGCTCAGGGCGCTGGCGCTCTTTCATGGTCATAGAGTTGATGATCGCTTCCATTTGCTTGAACATCTTATCATCAACTTTATCTTTCACGTTGTCTGGTAGCTGAGACATGCCTGGAAGCTTATCCATCATGCCCATCATGCCGCCCATGTTTTGCATCTGACCTAGCTGTTCACGGAAGTCTTCAAGGTCAAAGCCTTTCTTCTCTTTGAACTTCCTAGCCAATTTCTCTGCTTTCTCTGTATCAACATTTTTCTGTAGGTCTTCAATAAGCGACAGAACGTCACCCATGCCTAAGATACGAGAAGCAACACGATCAGGGTGGAATGGTTCTAGTGCGTCAGTTTTCTCACCAACACCTAAGAATTTGATTGGCTTGCCTGTGATATGACGCACAGACAGCGCCGCACCACCACGCGCATCACCATCAACTTTCGTTAAGATAACACCGGTTAGTGGAAGAGCATCACCAAAAGCTTTTGCCGTATTCGCCGCATCTTGACCTGTCATAGCATCAACAACGAATAGAGTTTCAACTGGGTTGATTGCAGTATGAAGCTCTTGGATCTCGCCCATCATCTCTTCGTCAATCGCTAAACGACCCGCGGTATCGACAAGTAGCACGTCGTAGAATTTCTTCTTTGCGTGGTCGATTGCAGCGTTCGCAATATCGATAGGTTTTTGATCAGCTGAAGATGGGAAGAAGTCAACGCCAACATCGCTTGCTAAAGTTTCAAGTTGTTTGATCGCCGCAGGACGGTAAACGTCGGCAGACACAACCAAAACTTTCTTCTTGTCACGCTCTGTCAGTAATTTAGATAGCTTACCTACCGATGTGGTTTTACCCGCACCTTGTAGACCAGCCATTAAGATAACCGCTGGCGGTTGCGCTGCTAGGTTAAGTGCTTCGTTAGACTCACCCATCACCGCTTCAAGTTCAGCTTGAACGATCTTAATGAATTCTTGGCCCGGCGTTAAAGATTTAGAAACCTCAACACCTACTGCGCCTTCTTTTACGCGCTTAACAAAATCGCGGACAACTGGCAGTGCAACGTCGGCTTCAAGTAGCGCCATACGTACTTCACGCAGCGTTTCTTTAATATTGTCTTCGGTCAAACGACCTTTACCGCTGATATTTTTCAGCGTTTTGGATAGACGATCCGTCAAATTATCAAACATACTTTTCTCTTCGCTCAATCCTGCGACTATTAAGTTGAGTATACATTAGCGTGGATTAGAGTCATACCCGTTGTAGAGCCTTAATAATTCACGCTTGTGATGTGAGGCGATGTTCACGTGGAATTGAGTGAGGTTCACCATAGCCCCAAGACGCGATGCAAGGTATAATTCATCAATTCAACAATCATTTAAATGGAAACCATGGACAGCCTCATTGCGATAGTTGCAGCCTTTCTCTATATAATGGCGATCTCCACAATCATTCCAGGTCTAGCTCACCAAACTGGAATTCGAGTGAAAACTGTATTTATAAGTGCAGCGCTTGCTTTGGTTTTTCATGCATGGCTACTTAGTGATCTAATTGTTTACGACAACGGTCAGAATCTAAGTATTCTTAATGTCGCCTCTCTCATTAGCTTCATTATTTCGTTAGTAATGAGCTTTGCGATGCTTAAAAATAGACTTTGGTTTCTATTACCCGTCATTTATAGTTTCGCAGCTTTAAATCTTTCAGCAGCAGCATTTCTACCTAGCACCTTCATCCGTCATTTAGAAAACGACCCGAAGTTATTACTTCATATCTCATTAGCTCTGTTTTCTTACGCGACACTCACTATTGGCGCTCTGTATGCACTTCAACTTGCTTGGCTAGATTACAAACTCAAAAATAAGAAGGCGCTTGCCTTAAACCCCAACTTCCCACCTTTAATGATGGTCGAAAGGCAATTATTCAAAATCATCTTAATCGGCAACTTGCTGTTAACGGGGACTTTGCTAACGGGATTTGTATTCGTTGAAGACATGTTTGCCCAAGGCAAAGCTCATAAAGCCGTTTTATCTTTCATTGCTTGGGTTATCTATTCTGTCTTACTTTGGGGGCACTACCAAAAAGGGTGGCGTGGGCAAAAAGTCACTTGGTTTGCCGTTGCAGGAGCAAGCTTACTTACACTAGCTTATTTCGGGAGTCGCTTTGTTCAAGAGATCATTTTGAGCTAGCCGCTATCTCTTCTGGCAAGGTGTAGGATTGCGCCTTGCTTATAAAACATTGAATACGATATATTCAATTGACATCTAGACCAGATTCGGTCATTAATTAAGCAGACATCTCAATAGGAAAGCAATAGTTTGGACGACATATCAACGGGTATCTTATTTGCGCTACTCGCGTGTCTCATTATTATCTCAGGTTATTTCTCCGGTTCAGAAACAGGGATGATGTCTCTGAATCGCTACCGACTAAAACACCTCGCCAATACCGGACATAAGGGTGCTCGTCGAGTAGAAAAGCTCCTCAGCCGCCCTGACCGTTTAATCGGCCTCATCCTGATTGGTAACAACTTAGTCAATATTCTTGCTTCAGCAATCGCAACGATACTAGGAATGCGTATTTATGGGGATATCGGTGTCGCCATCGCAACCGGAGCCCTAACGCTTGTCATCCTCGTTTTTGCAGAAGTGACGCCAAAAACCATCGCTTCATTGTTCCCCGAGCGGGTGTCGTACGCAAGTAGCATTCTGCTTACGATTTTAATGAAGATCTTATCTCCGTTAGTCATATTAGTTAATTTTATTACCAACGGTTTTATCCGAATTCTTGGTGTAAAGGCTGATCATAACGCGACCGACCACCTCAGCTCAGAGGAGCTCCGCACAGTTGTAAATGAAGCCGGAAACCTAATTCCGCAACGTCACCAAGATATGTTGGTTTCAATCCTCGATTTAGAGCATGTTACGGTTAATGACATCATGGTACCGCGAAATGAGATCACAGGTATCGACATCAATGATGACTGGAAATCTATCGTTCGTCAGCTGACCCACTCTCCTCATGGTCGAATTGTTCTATACCGAGATCAAATCGACGAAGTGGTGGGAATGCTAAGGCTTCGTGAATCGTATCGCTTAATGCTTGAGAAAAATGAGTTTAATAAAGAAACTCTACTCCGTGCAGCCGATGAGATTTATTTCATTCCCGAAGCTACCCCTCTGAATGTTCAGCTATTGAAGTTTCAGCGTAATAAACAAAGAATCGGCCTGATTGTCGACGAGTATGGCGATATCAACGGGTTGGTCACACTAGAAGATATTCTAGAAGAAATTGTAGGCGAGTTTACGACGTCTATCGCTCCAAGTTTATCTGAAGAGATCACCCCGCAAAGCGATGGCAGCTTCTTAATCGAAGGGAGTGCCAATATTCGAGATATCAATAAAGGTCTGCAATGGGATTTACCAACGGATGGTCCTAGGACACTAAACGGATTGATTTTAGAGCACTTAGAAGACATTCCTGAAAGCCATTTAAGTGTTCAAGTAGCGCAGCACCCTATGGAAATTGTTGAGCTAGAAGAAAACAGAATTAAACTCGTTCGTGTTTTTCCACAGCTAGCTAAATAACTAAGCTCCCTAATAAAAAAGCCTTGTTCATTGAACAAGGCTTTTTTAATTTCATCGAATATCGATTACGTTAGTCGATTTTAAGCTCTTGCAGCATCGAGTCAGGTAAAGCTAATTCATCGTTTTTGTTCACCGAAATGCCCGCAGCAATAATTGCTTTCGCAATGTCTTTCGCTTCTTCTAAGGAGTGCATTGCCGCTGTACCACACTGGTATTCATTTAGCTCTGGGATTTTATTCTGGGACTCGACTTTGAGTACGTCTTCCATCGCAGCTAACCAAGAATCAGCTACAGCTTGCTCTGTCGGTGTACCAATTAAGCTCATGTAGAAACCAGTTCGACACCCCATTGGCGAAATATCGATGATCTCAATCTCAGAGCCATTCAAATGAGCGCGCATGAAGCCAGCATATAAATGCTCTAGAGTATGGATACCTTTCTCAGATAAAATATCTTTATTCGGGGCTGTAAAACGTAAATCAAACACGGTAATAGTGTCACCTTTTGGTGTTTGCATTGTTTTAGCAACACGAACAGCAGGTGCATTCATACGTGTGTGATCAACGGTAAAGCTATCTAATAATGGCATTGTTTCTCTCCATGACGAGCTAATCTAAAAAAACCAGCTTCGGTTATCTTCCAGTTCTTGTCGGCACTGTTTTAATTGCCAACCATAATCTTTTGCTTGCTGTTCAACTCTTCGTGCAACTTTTATTAAAGATGGCTTAGAATTATAACTCTTACGCTTATAGCCACCACGTCCTTCATGGTATGCCAAATACTGGTTATAAGGATCCCATTTCGAGATACCGAGTTGACGTTGTGTTTCACTAGTATACCAACCGATAAACATTAGTGAATCATCAAAATTTGTTCGAGAGCCACCATGGTTGGTTGCTTTCTGAAAATCTTCCCATGCTGGGTCCTGCGCTTGCGCGTAACCATAAGCACTGCTAACACGGCCCCAAGGAATAAACCCTAGAATGTAATCTTTAGGCGGACGAGCATCATGTCTGAAACTGCTCTCTTGCTTAACAAATGCCATCGCAACATTGATGGGAGTGCCCCACTCATCTTCCATATCGGACGCATCCTCAAACCAAGAAGGATGCTCACGGAAAATACTACAGATATTATTTTGCTTCTTTGGTGGCGTTGCGGCACAACCCGCTAGCAGTAGTAACACACTGCTAGCACCAAGTAATTTTATGGAAACGTTAGGAATTCTACGCATTAAGATATGAGAAGTACTCGTCTAGAAAACGGTCAAAGGCTTGTGACTCGGCGCTTTCTGCATCAGCTTGAGCTTTGACGGATCGCGCAACTTCTGCTTCCATCAATTGTTCAGAATACACCTGATACTGATGATCTTTATGCTTCTTAGAGTATGTTTTTCCAAGTTCACATCCCACATTACCGAGTCCACCCAACTCTTTAGTTTTAGCTAAAAGCTGACCAGAAATCGTTAACTCAGGATCATCAATCCAAGCTTCCAGTGTTTCGCAAGTTTTCTGATATGCATCGCCGCCTAGCTCTGCATCCATCATTTCCGCGATCAAACGTAGATCTTTGAATACACGTTTCGCCCAGTCTTGAAGTGATAACCTTTCGCCATCACAGCCAATTTTTAGTTCTAACCCTGTTTGACGACCTTCAAGGATGACCTTATTCCAGTTGTCACGCCAACATTCTAGCTCGCAGTTATCCATTTCCGCAGAGCCTGTTAGAACACTCCACGTCAAGAATAAGTCTAAGAATCGAACTTGATCTTCATTGATACCGATTGCACTAAATGGGTTAACGTCCAAAGAACGAACTTCGATATATTCCACTCCACCACGAGCTAATGCTTCAGATGGTTTTTCTCCATTTTTAGCAACACGCTTCGGGCGTATTGGAGCGTAAAGTTCATTCTCAATTTGCAAGACATTGCTATTCAACTGACGATACTCATCACCAACTTTGACACCGATCTCAGCAAACTCATGAGAGGGAGTGCGGATTGCCGTATTTAGCCCTTCCAAATATTGGTCGAGGCTATTAAAGCCTATTTTCAATGAGCTTTGTGCACTGTTGGTGTAACCTAAATCACTTAGACGGAGTGAGGTCGCTTTAGGCAAATATAGTGTCTTCCCTATATTCTCAAAAGGAAGCTTTGTTTCTCTTCCTTGGATAAAGGAAGAACAAAGTGCAGGCGATGCTCCAAAGAAGTATGGAATAAGCCAACCAAAACGATAATAGTTACGAATCAATCCAAAATAAGCTTCAGATTTGTATTCACTACGTGTGGTTTCCTCTTGTTCGCCGTATAAAGAGTCCCAGAAAGACTCAGGAAAAGAGAAATTAAAGTGCACACCCGATATTATCTGCATCAAACTGCCATAACGACGCTTCAACCCTTCACGGTACAAGGTTTTCATTTTACCGTTGTTTGAAGTGCCATACTGAGCTAGCTGAATATCATCCTCACTACCGACAAAACATGGCATCGACAGCGGCCATAGCTTTTCGCCATCAAGCTTAGTTTGCGTAAAGTGATGAATATCAGAAAGCTGATTCAATAACGTAGGAACGTCATTTGAGACTGGAGTAATAAACTCTAGCAAAGACTCAGCAAAGTCCGTGGTAACCCATTCATTGGTTAACGCGGAGCCAAGCGCTTTTGGGTGAGGGCTAGAGGCCAAGTGGCCATCCATCGTATAACGCAACGTTTCCCTCTCAACACCACGACCTAATTTTTTAAAAGTCGAAGGGTTGTTTGCAACTTGCTTAAGTCGCGCAGCAAAATCAGTCAAAATTCAGTTCACTTTTCTTATATTGTTCTGATCAGAACTATCATAAATTCGGTTATGGAGGAAAGCTCACGAGTAGCAGTCGCCCCCTCCATTAATAAGTACTCTAACGGACGATTTCAACCTCTTCCATAGGAATATCTAATTTTTCTAATTGAGGACGGAGTGATTTAGCATCTCCAACAACAATTATTTGGTACTCATTCGGGTCAAACCACTTAGCCGCAAGTTGATTCAACGTATCTTTGGCTACTCGTTCAGTAATCTCGTTTCTTTGCTGAAGGTAATCTTCATCTAGCTCAAGTGTGACAATATTACTCAGCAAACTGGCCTTCTGGGAAGGCGTTTCATACTTCAATGCATCCTGCTGTCCCACAGCCAAACGCATAAAATCGACTTCTTCGTCAGTCAAACCGGCTTGACTGAATTCATTCAACTCCGAAACAAACTCGTTGATCGATGGAATCGTCGCATCCGCTCTCACTTGAGCTCCAAAAACAATGACTCCCACTTCACGATTACTAGCAAAATAGCCACTAGCACCATAGGTATAGCCTTTATCTTCACGTAAGTTTTGATTAATACGGCTATTAAAATTACCTGCTAAATTAAAGTTCGCCAACTTACTCATGTATAACTCGCCCGTCGCGTCAAACGGTAACCCACGTCTTACCAACCTCACGATACTTTGCGGAGCATTTGGCTTATCTACAAGGTAAATTTTCTGCTCTTTTAAATCTGTAATGCGTTCAGGCCTTACAATCGGAGCTGCATCCCCTTGCCAGTTTTCAAAGAATGCAAGCTGCTGTTTAATATCGCGCTTGGTAGTGTCTCCTACGACCACAACTTTCGCACCTTCTGGCGTGTAGTTCTGCTTGTAAAAACGTTTTACATCGTCCAGCGTAAGAGCTTGAAGTGAGGCTTTTGTACCATCATCAGAACGTCCAAAAATCGTCGTTCCAAATATGATTTGCCTTGTCGCTTGAGAAGCCATCCAACTTGGCTGCTGGTGCTGATATACCACGCCTTCAAGCATTTGATTCTTCACTCTCGCAAAATCGTCTTCCGAGAATTTAGGGCTAAGTAGCACTTCTTCCACAATAGTGAGTGTTTCAGCAAGGTTTTTTTCTAGTGAAGAAATTGCAATATCTGTTGTATAGCTACCTGCATTAACACTAATTTGACTGCCTAGTGTGTCTAGCGCAGCTTGCAGCTCTTCCACCGTTCTCTCTGTTGAACCTTCTTCCATCATCGCAGCGGTTAAATTCGCAAGTCCCTCTTGTCCTCTTTTGACATACCGCTCTCCCGCAGGAAGCTGAATTTCTAACTGCACCGTTGGGGTTTCATCGCTTATGGTTCCAATTAGCTCAGCACCATTTTTGTAGTGGATACGATACAAATCAGGCATCGATGCTTTCACCGCCTCATCTACCGGTGGCATCTTACTTCGGTCAAAATCGTCTACAGCCTTTCGCATGACCAGTTGATCTTCGGTAACCTTGTCAAACTCAGGCAAGGTACGTGATGGAGTATCAAAATTTGCTTCTTTAACAGCTAGCTCTAATTGGCCATTAGGCACCACACTTAACGTCACTTTGTTCTTATTCTTAACAAAACGCTGGTATGAATCCATCACAGATTCAGGGGTGACAGAGCGAATTTGCTCCAATTGAGTTTCAATGCGATCAGGCTGGCCATAAAATGTTTCGTTTGAAGCCAATTGAGAAACCTTACCTCTCACACTTTGAAGTGCAAAGACGGCATCAGCTTCAGCCATGCCGGTGATTTGGTCTAATCGACTTTGTGGGACGCCTAGCTCTTCAAATTCGCCCATCACTTGCATCATTTCTTGATAAAGCGGAGTTAAGTCTCCTTTGTGACCGGAGTCGCCCATGGCGTAGACATACATGGTACAAGCGAGCTCAGCGCAATCTTGAAAAGCACCAGCGCTGACTGCCTTTTGAGTTTTAACTAATCGCTGGTAGAGATAACTATTACTGCCAGAGCCCAACACGTTCGTTAATGCGTTGACTGAAGCTTGAGATTCTTCACCACGATAAGTCGTTGGCCAGCCAACCAGTACCATTGGCTGGCGAATATTGTCTTCTAACGTTACATAACGATCCGAAGAGACAACCGCTGGTTGCTTGTCTGCATTTTCAACCTCTGGCCCTCTTGGAATCGAGCCAAAATACTTGCTGACCCATTCAAGAGTATCGTCAACATCCAAATCACCACCAATAGTTAAAACGGCATTGTTCGGGCCATACCAGCGTAAAAAGAAGGCTTTTAAGTCATTAACATCAACGCGGTCCAGATCCTCAACATAACCTATTGGTTGCCAAGAATAAGGATGGCCTTCTGGATAAAGGGCTTCACCCATTCGCTCCCACATTAAACCATAAGGGCGATTTTCATAACTTTGGGCGCGCTCGTTTTTCACGGTATCACGCTGTACTTCAAACTTTCTCTGCGATACAGCATCAAGCAGGAAGCCCATACGATCAGACTCCAACCACAGCATTTTTTCTAGCTGATTAGATGGCACAGTTTCAAAGTAATTAGTACGGTCACGGTTGGTCGTGCCATTTAATGTACCGCCAGCTTCAGTAATGATCTTAAAGTGCTCTTGATCACCGACATTTTCAGACCCTTGAAACATCATATGTTCAAAGAAGTGAGCAAAGCCAGATTTACCAATTTCTTCACGAGCCGAGCCGACATGATACGTCACATCAACATGCACTAGAGGATCCGAATCATCTGGAGACAGAATCACTGTCAGTCCATTTTCAAGTTGATATTTTGAGTAAGGAATAACGACCTTTCCAGGCGTTGCTTCAACTTCTTCAACTAAGGTGACGCCTTCTGGAAGTGAAGAAAAGAAAGGAACAGAAACAGGAACGTTGTAAGAGCAGCCATATAAGGCGATAAGAGAAAACGTACCTAGTACAACCTTTTTCATAGGTTCTCCTTTAAAAAAAACCGAAATACAATGCGGCTAATAGGCTATAGCGAAGCGCTTTACCGATAGTGATCAAAATAAGGCAAGGAACAAACTTCATTCGAAGCCATCCAGCAGCCAGGCAAAGAGGATCACCAATAACCGGCAACCAGCTAAACAGTAAGGTCCAGTAGCCGTATTTATTTAGCCATGACATGGCTTTATGACCATGTTTCTCTGATTGAGTTCGATTAGGTAGCCATAAACCTAGCCAGTAATTAGTGAGTCCACCTAACGTATTGCCAAGCGTCGCCACCACTATCACTGAAATCACGGAAAATTGATTGAGGCTCAAAGTCGCAATTAAGCCAGCCTCTGAGCCTCCAGGTAAGAGAGTTGCACTGAGAAAACCACTAATAAACAGCACCCACAGTGCTGAATCAGAAAACCAGTACGCGATTGTTTCGAATAGTGCGTTAAACGTTTCTAGCACTGCATATCAACCTTCTTGCATCTTAAGTAGTACCTTGCCTCGCGTATGGCCAGTTTCGATTTGAGTATGCGCTTCTTTCACTTCAGTCATTGGAAATACTTGTTGAATCTCAGTTTTTAGTATCCCTACACTCACCATATATAACATCGTATCAAGTTGGGCTGGATTTGGCTCGACGAGCATTCCGCTCGCTTCAAAGCCTAATAATTTCGCTTTTTCACAAATCAATTCAGCGCTTAATGTTGGAATTGTGATAACGCGTGCAGCATCCTTTAGACACTTAAGTGCGTCGAGTGCAGTATCCCCGCCAACTAAGTCAATCAAAACATCCACATCTGATACTCGTTCGGATGCCGGAGCAAAATGATAGTTAATCGCGTGAGCTCCTAACGTCGCCATATAATCGAGATTATCTTCGCTACAAGTCGTAAATACTTCCGCTTTAGCGGCGACTGCGATTTGCACGGCAAGGTGTCCAACACCGCCAGCGCCAGCAAGAATAAGTACTCTTTCCCCTTCTTGTAGCCCTGATTTATTAATCGCTTGAGCCGCGGTCTGCCCCGCTAGTGGAAGCGCTGCTGCAGCTTCGAGCATGACAGCATCAGGCACTGCACTCAGTGCTTCTTCAGACACACAAATATATTGGCTATAACCTCCACCTTGTAAAGGGAACCCGACAAACCCTGCCACGTTCTCTCCCACTGTAAAGCGATTGGCTTCTTCTCCGCAGCGAACCACTTGCCCTGAAATGTCGTAGCCCGGAACCCAAGGTAAGTTGTCTTTGTTTTGCGCAGCAGCCCAGCCAAGGCCAGCTCTAGTTTTGACATCAATAGGATTCACTCCGGAAAACGCGACTTTAACAAGAACTTCACCAGCTTTAGGTTCAGGCATTTGACTCGATTGAACGGCCAGAACACCAACATCTCCAAATTCCGTAATTGCTATTTGCTTATTTTCCATTTCAATAATTCCTTAATTGATCCAAAAAGAAAGGGATGCGAAAGCATCCCTTTGACTATAAACCATTTTGTCTGATTAAGTTAACACGCGAATCGCAAATTAACGGTCAATTTACGCATTGCACAACATCAACCACTCGGCATGGCCTATTAGCCGACTAGCGCTAATAGAATACCCGCAGCAACCGCACTACCCAGTACGCCAGCTACGTTCGGCCCCATTGCATGCATCAATAAGAAGTTCTGAGGGTTAGCCTCAAGACCGACCTTATTTACTACGCGAGCAGCCATTGGAACCGCTGATACACCAGCCGCGCCAATAAGTGGGTTAATGTCCTCTTTCGAGAAACGGTTCAACAGCTTCGCCATTAACACACCACCGGCCGTACCAATACTAAACGCTACCGCACCTAAACCAAGAATACCTAACGTCTCTAAGTTCAAGAAGGTATCCGCTTGAAGCTTTGAACCTACGCCTAAGCCAAGGAAAATAGTCACAACGTTGATCAGTTCGTTTTGTGCAGTTTTCGATAGACGGTCAACTACCCCCGCTTCACGCATTAAGTTACCCAAACAGAACATACCCACTAGCGGTGTCGCTGAAGGTAAGAACAGAATCGTCATCAGTAACACTGCAAGTGGGAAGAGGATCTTCTCACCTTTGCTTACGTGACGAAGCTGAGCCATCTTAATTTTGCGCTCTTCTGGAGACGTTAACGCCTTCATGATTGGCGGCTGAATAATAGGAACTAGTGCCATATAGCTGTATGCCGCTACGGCAATCGCGCCTAAAAGATCAGGAGATAGCTTACTCGCTAGGAAGATCGCAGTTGGGCCATCAGCACCACCAATAATCGCTATCGAAGAAGCGTCTGCCATTGAGAATTCCATACCTGGAATGTAGTTCAGCAAGATCGCGCCAAACAGTGTTGCGAAAATACCGAACTGAGCAGCAGCGCCTAACCATAAAGTTTTAGGGTTAGCGATTAACGCACCGAAGTCCGTCATCGCACCAACACCCATAAAAATTAAGAGCGGGAAAATACCTGTTTCTATACCAATGTAATAAACGTAGTAAAGAAGGCCGCCAGGATCCGTGAACCCTGCATTTGGAATGTTTGCTAGTACAGCACCAAAACCAATCGGCAACAGTAAAAGAGGTTCAAATCCTTTGCGAATTGCCAAAAACAACAATAAGCAGCCAACGAGCATCATGCATATTTGGCCAAACTCAAAGTTAGCAATACCTGTTTCAGACCATAAGGTCATCAATCCTTCCATGGTACTCCCTTACGCTAAGCTAAGTAGTGGAGCGCCTACAGTAACTGCATCGCCTTCTTTAACATTAAGCTCTTGTACCACACCACCGCGTGCTGCTCGAACTTCCGTTTCCATTTTCATGGCCTCTAAAATTAGCAGAACATCACCTTCAGCAACTTCAGCACCCGCTTGCACGTTTACTTTGAAGATATTGCCAGCCAGTGGAGCTGGAACTAGCTCAGCATCGCTTGGCGCAGCAGCCGCTGCAGCTTGAGCAGGAGCTGCGTTCGCTTTAGGAGCAACAGACGTTAATTGACCTTGTGGACCGACTTCAACATCGTACACTTGGCCGTCAACCTTAACACTGTACGTCTCAATTCCACCTTGAGCAGGGGCAGCAACAGGAGCCGCAGCGACTGCGTCTTCAGCCGTTGGCGCTGGTTCAAATGCTTCAGGGTTACGACGGTTCTTCAGGAATTTAAGGCCAACTTGTGGGAACAACGCGTAAGTCAGCACATCATCAACCGTATCTTCAGCTAAAGAAATACCCTCTGATTTCGCTTTTTCTAAAAGCTCAGTCGTTAAGGTATTCATCTCAGATTTAAGAAGGTCTGCCGGGCGACAAGTGATCGCTTCAGCACCGTCCAGTACTTTGGCTTGCAGTTCAGCATCCACTTCAGCAGGAGCTTGACCGTATTCGCCTTTCAGTAAACCAGCTGTCTCTTTCGTGATGCTCTTGTAGCGCTCACCCGTAAGCACGTTAATAACCGCTTGTGTGCCGACAATTTGAGAGGTTGGAGTTACCAAAGGAATGTAACCAAGCTCTTTACGCACGCGAGGGATCTCTTCAAGAACTTCATCCATGCGATCGGCAGCGCCTTGCTCTTTAAGCTGGCCTTCCATATTAGTTAACATGCCGCCAGGAACTTGAGCGATCAAGATTCGAGAATCGACGCCTTTTAGCTGACCTTCCCATTTCGCGTACTTTTTACGTACATCACGGAAGTAAGACGCGATTGGTTCAATTTGGTCTAGTTTGAGATTCGTGTCGCGCTCTGTACCTTCTAACATCGCAACAACCGTTTCGGTTGGCGTATGGCCGTAAGTACAGCTCATCGACGAAATAGCGGTATCTAAGATATCAATACCCGCTTCAACAGCCTTAACTGCAGTAGCCGTTGATAAACCAGTCGTTGCGTGACAGTGAAGGGCTAGAGGGACATCACAAGAGGATTTAATGCGAGTGATCAGTTCTTCCGCTTCATAAGGCTTTAATAAGCCTGACATATCTTTAATACATAGAGAATGACAGCCAAGGTCTTCTAAACGCTTAGCAAGGTCGACCCATGTATCCATATTATGAACCGGGCTAGTGGTGTAAGACATGGTACCTTGAGCGTGAGCACCAACATCAACCGTCGCTTTCACCGCTTTTTCAAAGTTACGAACGTCATTCATCGCATCAAAAATACGGAATACATCCATACCATTCTTGTGCGCGCGTTCTACGAACTTCTCAACAACATCATCTGCATAATGGCGGTAGCCCAATAAGTTTTGGCCACGCAGTAGCATTTGCATTGGGGTGTTTGGCATTGCTTTTTTTAGTTCACGCAAGCGCTCCCAAGGATCTTCTCCAAGGAAACGGATACATGAATCAAACGTAGCACCGCCCCATGTTTCAAGAGACCAATACCCTACTTTATCTAATTCTGCTGCGATAGGCAGCATATCTTCGATACGCATACGGGTCGCGAATAGTGACTGATGGGCGTCACGAAGTACCACATCGGTGATAGCTAGTGGTTTAGACATGCTCATTAACTCCTTTTAATCCTTTAAATGCTACTTAGCAGTAGACGCGCGATATTGATTAACCGCGGCCGAAATTGCTGCCACAACCTGTGGACTAACAGCAGAAGGGTTTGATTGTTTTTTTAGATTTTTTTTAGGTACTGCGATCGGCTCAGGTACTTCTTCTGGTACCAATTTCGACATTAACCGAACGAGATAAACTAGAATAGTTAGGAAAATAAAGACGACGGACATCCCCGTAATCATCAGGGTTGCCGCATCTCCTAGCAGGCTTCCAATATTTGTCATGTTGCTTCCTTTCTTTGTCATCCTGACAATGTGTGCAGGATTTCAGCGAATAATGATCCCGACCCATGGATTATCTCGATTGGTAAAACTTTGTCAATTTTGTTTAAGGCTCAGCTATAGATAAAACACGTTTTAGGTTACTTTTTCGCCACCCAGATCACATAACTCTGCTAAATATGCATTTTACAGCCATATTAACTAGTCATTATTTGACGTTAATAAAAGAATTATATTGAGAGTTGGATAAGTGAATATGGAAAAGCAGGAGGTACTATAAAATCAACAAGTTGCACAACATTACATTTAACATTTTCGCAACAAAATAATCATCAGGCATAAAAAAACCTCGTCGAAACGAGGTTTTTTTAGTAATAGTGGCGCGTCCTGGAGGATTCGAACCTCCGACCGCCTGGTTCGTAGCCAGGTACTCTATCCAGCTGAGCTAAGGACGCGCAAGGTTTCGATACTGAACTTTCTCATTCAATATCAGGATTAATTAAAACCCTAAAGAGTGGCGCGTCCTGGAGGATTCGAACCTCCGACCGCCTGGTTCGTAGCCAGGTACTCTATCCAGCTGAGCTAAGGACGCGCAAAGTTTCGATATTGAACTTTCTCGTTCAATATCAGGATTAATTAAAACCCTAAAGAGTGGCGCGTCCTGGAGGATTCGAACCTCCGACCGCCTGGTTCGTAGCCAGGTACTCTATCCAGCTGAGCTAAGGACGCGCAAGGTTTCGATACTGAACTTTCTCATTCAATATCAGGATTAATTAA
>Ga0213838_1000578_pt1 | contig 24812 bp, 16 predicted proteins | sample SWPATP13_FD_160577 | JGI IMG/M metagenome (GOLD analysis project Ga0213838, IMG submission 160577) | Coastal seawater microbial communities from Marineland, Florida, United States - SWPA TP1 #3 | ecosystem: Environmental > Aquatic > Marine > Coastal | place: USA: Florida | collected 2016-08-06 | reverse complement strand
CTCGACCTGATAGTCCAAAGGGATATGACCATAAATCCCAAAGAGCAACATAAATTCCTCAAGGTAATAGCCATAGAACGAGCTACCTAAAACGATTCCGACCAGCGCCACGTAGCCTGTAATTCGCTGATATTTTATTGGCAACCGCTTGGTTTCTTGCCGTTGCTTCATTATCGCTTTCAACACAATACATACCTCTTTGATTGCGCATAAAAAGTGACTAACTATCAGTAAGCTATAGGCCAAGACAAGCCTAACCAGTTGAGTTTAAAGAATGTAATAGCTTTATGGGAGTCGGTGCAAAAAGAAAAGCAATGACAAAAAATTGTTTACAGGCTCGCATAATGTTCCCGCCCTTTTATCCCCTCATAGACGGCTAACTCCATTTGATACAGTGGCCACTTTTCACCATGAAACAACTTATATGATGGCTCACGATTCACCACTTGAAACCCCGCTTTTTCATAGCAAGCTTTCGCTGCGATGTTGTGTTGAAACACCGCCAAAGAGACAAAACACACATCGGATATGCGTTTCACGTGCTGGATAGACAAATGAACCATCGCTTGCCCTAAGCCACGGCCACGCATCGCTGGATTAATTGCAACGCGACAAAACCGCATTTCTTTTTCAGATACCCTTTGAAACTCAATGAATCCAACCATATGCTCATTTTCGATGAAGACGTAAAACGCGACTTCAGGTTTCAAAGAGCGAGCGATCACCGCGTTTTCTGTTAAAGGCCACCCAAAAACTCGTCCCCCCCACATTAACGATTCGTTTTGTGTCGAAAACCATGCCACTAAGTCACCGGCATGCTCCTGTGTAAACTCCGCTATTTCCATATCCGTGTCATCATCCTTTGTGCCAATTTACTAGCTTTCATTTATTACTCACAATCGCATGAACCCTACTATAGCGGCAATGATTGAATAAAAAAAAGAGCCGCTAATAAGCGGCTCTTTTTGATTAGGGTTTCACGAACAGCTTTACACTGTAAATGAAGGCTTAGTCTAGTTCGACAAGTTGCTTCTCAAACTCTTTGTGCTGAGCTTGAACAGACTCTTCCGGCTCACCAGTGATTAAGCTAACGACTACGATTGCAATCGTAGACAAAATGATTCCCGGTACGATTTCATACACATCAAACCAACCGCCAGTGAACTGTTTCCAAAGCACGATAGTCACACCACCAATGACGATACCAGCAAGCGCACCATTACGGTTCATGCGTTTCCAGTAAAGGCTCAGTACAATAGCAGGACCAAACGCAGCACCAAAGCCAGCCCAAGCATAAGATACTAGGCCAAGAACTGAACTGTCTGGTGTCATTGCTAGGAATAGTGCCACTAATGAGATACCCACTACCGCAATACGGCCAACACGAACGATTTCTTCAGAAGACGCGTCTTTCTTAAAGACTTGCTTGTAGAAATCTTCAGCTAATGCAGAAGATGAAACAAGAAGTTGAGAATCCGCAGTACTCATAATTGCCGCAAGAATCGCAGCAAGTAAAATACCCGCAATCACAGGATGGAACATTGCGTTAACTAGCAGCATGAAGATCTTCTCACCATCATCTAGCGCACCTGAACCAGAGTTCGTTACGTAGATTAGACCAACAAGACCTACTAGCATTGCGCCTACCATTGAAAGCGCAGACCAAACCACTGCGATACGACGTGCAGTCGTTAAATCCGCATTTGTACGAGTCGCTTTAAAACGAGCAAGGATGTGAGGTTGACCAAAGTAACCAAGGCCCCAAGCCGCTAAAGAAATGATTGCAATAGCAGACAGTGGTTCACCTTTTGCGTCATTCCATAACGTCAGAAGCTCAGGGTTAATTGCACTTAGATCGCTAGATAGCTGGCCTAACCCGCCATTCATCGCTGCAATAGGAACAATCAACAGTGCCGCAGACATTAGCAAACCTTGCACTAAGTCAGTCCAAGATACCGCTAAGAAGCCACCAAAAAGAGTGTAAGAAACAACACAGACAGTGCCGATAATAACGGCGGTGGTGTAATCCAGGCCGAATACAGTTTCAAACAATTTACCGCCAGCTACTAAGCCTGAGCTTGTGTAGAAAAGGAAGAATAACAGAATGAAAAAGGCTGAAATTGTTTGAATCATTTTCGACGTGTCATTAAAGCGGCGAGATAAGAACTCAGGCAACGTTAATGCATTCGTCGTAATGCTGTATGTACGTAGGCGTTTCGCACTGATTAACCAGTTAGCCCATGTACCAATCAGTAGACCACCCGCTAGCCAAAACGCTTCAAAACCAGCAGCGTAAGCATAACCAGGTAGGCCAAGTAGCAGCCAGCCACTCATGTCTGATGCACCAGCAGAAAGTGCAGCAGGCCAAGGGCCTAGGCTACGTCCACCTAAAAAGTAATCCGTTGAATTAGATGTACGTTTGTAAGCAATAACCCCGATTGCAAGCATCATAATTAGATACGCAATAAACGTGCTTGTTATTGCAAAACTATTTTCTATCATTTGATAGTCCTCATTTTTATAAAACGCCTTCCCTGCTCTATTAAGTCAATAGAGTAGCACCAGCTTAAATATTCACTATTTAAGCTGGATAAATATTGAAAGGTTAGTGAGCGTCGTTACCAAGCTCTAGCAAGGTCGCATTACCGCCCACGGCTGTTATATTTATTGTTCGCGTACGCTCGGTAATAAAGCGCAGCGATAGGTGTGGATCATGAGCAACGAGCATTGATTCAAGATCCGTTTCAGACACCAAACTCACGATGGCACCATCGCGTTTGGCAAGTTGCAAGTTGATACTTTGTTCAACTTGAGTGGAGCCGATATAACCTACATTTCTAACATCACACTCTAGCAGTTGCTGTGACGCATCAAACGACACAACTTGAATGAGATTAGAAGGCAGATTAGCCTGCGAAGCTGCTTTTTCAATATGGATATTCATTTCCACATCGTCACTGCAAAGCAGCACACTGTTACCGGCAAGCAGCGCAGCAGTTGCCATCGCAATGGCAGTCTGTTGAGCGGCAAGTTTGTTTACACTGTCATCAACGATGATAAGTGCAACGCCACGCCCTGCAGCATAAAGCTCATTAGTTTCCCCTGTCGGGCCAACCAATTGATGACTTTCTTCTAGAAGGTTTGACGCTTGCTGAATATGGAATGTACTCACAGGCCCGTAAGCAGGGCTCTGCGCTTCCAATTCAGATTTAAAAGACAGAATATGATCACTTTTATGGGCAAACTCTGTCAGATTCCATTGTTCCCACGCAAGCAATGCATCAGAAAAACCTGTCACTTGATGAACCATGATACTGCTCCTTATGCTTTGTCTTGTGCGGTGAATTGTTCATTTAAATGAACATTAGTGAAACGGTACAGGTAGTGAGGCCCACCCGCTTTCGGCCCTGTGCCTGACAGCCCTTGGCCACCAAATGGCTGTACGCCAACCACTGCACCAACTTGGTCACGGTTGATGTAACAGTTACCGACACGAGCATGTTTCTCAATCCAGCGGTAAGTCGTTTCGTTACGGCTGTGGATACCCATTGTCAAACCAAAACCCGTCTGGTTAATTTGATCGACAACTTGGCTCAATTCACTCGCTTTAAATCGAACAATATGAAGCACTGGGCCAAATTGCTCTTCTTTCAAGCAGCTAATATCATTAATTTCAAACGCGCTTGGCGGGACAAAATCCCCTTGCGCGCATTCATCAGAAAGCGCTAGTTGCGCCACTTTCTTCTGAGTTGCAGTCATGTTTTCTAAGTGTGCTAAGAGTTTTTGCTTGGCATTAGCGTCGATCACAGGCCCTACATCGGTTTTGTGCAGATGCGGAACGCCGACATGCAGTTCATCCATTGCGCCTTGAATCAACGACACAATACGATCAGCAATATCTTCTTGAACGAACAGCACACGTAAAGCAGAACAACGTTGGCCTGCTGATGCGAAAGCTGAACGAATAACATCACGCACAACCTGCTCTGGTAGCGCTGTACTGTCCACAATCATGGCATTTTGACCGCCGGTCTCTGCGATAAAAGGAACTGGTTTAGCATTTCGGCTCGCCAGCGATACGTTAATACGTTGCGCAGTTGGAGTTGACCCCGTAAAAGCAACACCTGCAATTGCAGTATGAGACGTTAATTCACTGCCAATTTCTGCGCCGCGACCCGGAAGCAATTGAATCGTACCCGCAGGGAAACCCACTTCGTTCATTAACTCAACAGAGCGAGCTGCAATCAAGCTAGTTTGCTCTGCTGGTTTCGCGACTACTGTGTTGCCTGCGATTAATGCAGCGGTCACTTGGCCTAAGAAAATCGCCAATGGGAAGTTCCAAGGGCTGATACAAACAAAGACACCACGACCTTCACGAGAAGATAAGCGTGTCACACCATCGAACCCTTTAAGTTCAAACGGCGCTAAATTGTCTGCTTGCTTTGCGTAATAACGGCAAAAATCAACGGCTTCACGAACTTCATCGATGCTATCGTGAATGGTTTTACCGGCTTCTTGATGACAAAGCGCCACTAACTCAGCCAAGTTGGCTTCTAGTGCATCTGCTAGCTTGTCTAGAAGTACGCTTTTCTCTTTGATTGATGTAGCTTTCCACGCAGGGAATACTGCATCCGCGCCTTCAATTGCTGCGGAAACATGATCAAGGTTTGCAAAAGCAACTTGTCCAACATTGATTCGTCGATCGTAAGGAGCCGTAATCATTTCAACGGCGTGATCAGCCTTGATCATGCTTTCGAAAAGCGACTCGCCGTTGATCATAGGTCCTGCCGACCAGTTCTTATCTAGGAAGCGTTTTACTTCCGCTTCAAACTGATGCGCTTCACTTTCAATATCAATGTTCACGCCGTAAGAGTTCTTACGCTCAGGAAATACTTCTGATGGTAAAGGAATTTGCGTATTGTTCAGTGTTTCGAAAGCCAAAAGCATATCGACAGGGTGCTCAGTCAAATCACTGACAGGGCAACGAGCATCCACTAAACGGTGCACAAACGAGCTGTTCGCGCCATTTTCTAACAGACGACGAACCAAGTAAGGCAGTAAGTCTTTGTGGCTACCAACCGGTGCGTAAATACGAACCGACTGTTGGTAAGCTTCCATCGCATGGTTATAAAGTGAATCACCCATGCCATGTAAGCGTTGAAATTCAAAATCTTTATGTTCGGCCATCACGGCAATCGCCGTAACAGTGTGAGCATTGTGGCTCGCGAACTGAGGGAAAATGTTTCCACGAACGTTGTCGCTCAATAGGAAACGAGCACACGCTAGGTAAGCCACATCGGTCGCTTCTTTACGTGTGTAAACTGGGTAGTTATCGTAACCAGCTTGCTGAGACCACTTAATTTCACTGTCCCAGTACGCGCCCTTCACTAAACGCAACGGGATCATATCCCCCTGCTCTTTCGCTAATGCATTTAACCAAACCAGTACGGGTAGTGCGCGCTTCGAATACGCTTGAATTACAAGGCCAAACTTCCCCCAGCCTTTAACTAGGTCACTGCGGTACAGTTTTTCAAACAGTTTCAGTGAAAGCTCAAGACGATCCGCTTCTTCTGCATCAATGGTGATCGCAACATCCAGCTCTATCGCGCGACGTAACAGTTGATCAAGCGTGTCACACAACTCTGTAAGCACGCGATCTTCGTTCGCCACTTCATAACGAGGGTGTAAAGCAGAAAGTTTGATCGATACCGATGGCGCAGGGCTTTTCTCGTTCGCATAATTATCGCGGCCGACCGCTTCGATAGCCATTAGGTAATCTTTGAAATACTTGTTCGCATCTGCGGTAGTCAAAGCCGCTTCGCCAAGCATGTCGTAAGAATAGGTGAAACCTTTATCACGCATTGAACGGCCGTTCTTCTGCGCTTCTGCAATGCTACGGCCCAATACAAATTGGTGACCCATAATCTTCATTGCTTGGTGCATCGCTTTGCGAATTACCGGTTCAGAAAGCTTGTTAACCAAACGATTCATCGCTTGAGCTGGGCTTGGAGACTGGCTTTCAGCCAAGCCAACCACTTTACCAGTAAGCATTAAGCCCCAAGTGGACGCGTTAACAAAAACAGAGTCAGAGCTCTTAAGGTGAGATTTCCAGTCAGCAACACTGAGCTTGTCACGAATCAGAGCATCAGCGGTTGCTGCGTCTGGAATTCGCATCAATGCCTCAGCTAGGCACATCAGCAGAATACCTTCTTGAGTGTCTAGGCTGTACTCAAGAAGCAAAGCATCGATCATCTGGATAGAGTTTTTATCTGCTCGTATCGCTTCGATAAGCTCTGTTGTTTTAGCTGTGATTTGCTGTTTTTCTGTATCAGAAGGCGTTGCTAGTGGTAGCAGCTGCTCTAGCCATTGTGTTTCATCCACCATATATAATGGCGAGATTAGTGACCACAATTTGTCTAGCGGTTGCGTAACAAATTCCGGTTTTAACACATCAGTTGCAGTAAACATGCGTTTTCCTCAATCTCACACCCGAAGAAGTCGGGCTATCTACAATGGCAAGCAGTGTATTTTGAGTATATAAGGAATACTTGTCAAAAACTCCGAGTTTTTTGCTAAAAACTCGGTTTTATAACAAAACAAAAACAAGGTCACACATAAAATAACAAAATAATATGTCGTCTGGTTTAACTATTTAACAAATATTTTCTTTTTGTATTGGGACGGTGACATGCCTTGCAGGCGAGAAAAAGTATGTGTAAAAGCACTTTGACCAGAAAAGCCACTTAATTCAGCAACTTGACCCAAACTCAAATGCCCTTGCTCGATCAGCTTTCTAGCTAAATCGATACGTTTACCGAGTACGTATTGGTGTGGAGTAATGCCCATTTGATCTTTAAAGAGCATGTGAAATTGGCTTTCTCCAAGGAAAACGCTCCCAGCCAATTGTGCAACCGATATCTTATTGGACAAATGTTGTTCAATATAGCGATCAATCACTTCAAGATCGAAACGGGTATCTTTATGAGGAGAATCAAAAACAGAGATATGACGTTGTAGCAGTGCAATAACGGTGTCATTGCAAGCTCGGCTAAGCAGGAGATCATCCGGGCTAGATTGCATCTCTTGCACTAACATTTGGATGAGCTTTTGAATTTGCCCATCCAATTGAAAATAAGTATTCGCGCTAGACAGCTCATTGATTTTATCCAGCATCAATGGGTCATCGTCTGTCGGAACGGGCATATTCAACACCAGAATATCGGATTGCCCAACCACACCGCCGAAAGCATGATCAGAGCTGGCGGTCACGACACAACCTTGCCCAGGGCCCACTAGATTGCCATGCCCACTCACTTCAAACTCAGCTTGCCCCTTTAGACCAATCACTACTTGAGTGTATTGATGTTCGTGGCAATCCATATGCGAGGGAAGAGTCACTATCTCTGCTGGGCGGGGCATGTCAGCACTGCAAGCAACAGAAGAAGGTAATATTAGCGGTGCGATTAGTTTAGGCATTAGGGTCAAATCTTCGATCACAGATCCTAAAATAATACTCCGAAACGAGCAGAAGATGAATGTGTTAATTCCGCTATTGTAGTAACACCTCAATATAAGCAGTTGTTTCATTCGATCTTCTTTAAAGATCATGGCGATCATGCTTCCGGAACAATGATCAAGAAGCGACAAACTACGGCTAATGTTAAACCAATTAATGTCCAGACAAACATTAATTGCATATCAATCTTCTTGAAAAGCTCACAAAGTTAGCCCTAAGCCGCTTTATAGAGGCTTTTTTGTAGATTCATAGTGAATAACAAGCTATAAATGGAACGGAATAAGCAATTTACAAATTTTTTCAAGACTAGCTAGATACGGCTAGTTTATAACTTTACTCTTTTTATATGCTGCAGGGACCTATGACCAACTTTCGATTTTCAGCGCTTTTGCTTGCGCTATCCCCTTTTTGGGTATCTGCATCGGTATCAGCGGAAGAACTTAACCAAGTTGATCCTGTCACTGCTATCGATGAAAAACTGGATACGAAAAGTAACGACATTGAACAACTTTCCAACGTTCAAAAAGACGTCAATGAAGAGCTAAAACAGCTACAAAACCAAAGTACGAAGCTTGAACGTGAAGGCCAAGAGTTAAAAGCTAAGCGTAATCGTGCTAAGGCAGCTCTCGATAAGCAATACAGTCGCTTACTTGAAGACCCAGAGATTGATCTCATCTCTTTCCAAAAAAGCTACCAAGACTCTTGGACAGCAGTAAAAACAAATCAAACCGAACAATTAGAGAACGAGCAAGCGCTTAGTGAAACGGAAATTCGTCTTTCGCAAATCAAGCAAAAGCGTGCTCGCCTAAATAACGAATACGCCAACTTAGAAGAATCAAAAGTTGAGGCACGCGTTAAGCGTATCGCAACAGAGCTTCGTGAAAGTGCAGTCTTAGAAACCAGCTACACCACGACATGTTCATCAACGATGACACTGGGCGAATGTATCAATCAAGGTAAGCAATTAACCAACCAAAAAGCGGTTAATACTTTTAAACAGAACTTGCTTGAACAGCTCACAGAAAGCTCAATAGCGAAGCAAAACCTACAGGGTGTGCAGCTGAATATCCATGTTCAAGACAGCCAAATCATTAAAAGTGGCTTCTCTGGTAACAATGCGTACTTCACACAAATGCAAGCGCAACTGCGTGCAAAACCAGAAGCTGTCGCTGCTTGTAACTTGCTAAATGTATCGACTCGCTACTGCTTAAACGGTGCTAAAGCGGACTCTCCAAAGAAAAACGACAAGCAATGGGCAAACATCACTGTCCGTTCAGATCAGTACAACGATGCCGTCACCGTCAATGGTGTGAAATACGGTAGTACTCCGGTCGAAATTTCACTACCTGCTGGTCGCCACCAAGTCACTGTATCTAAGCAAGGTTATGAAACTTACAGCCGAACAGTCACTGTAAATGGCAGCGATACAATCTGGGTGAAGTTACTGCCAAATAAAAATAGCTAAATATTTAGCTATATTTCACAAAGCTGAACTTTAAATCGCCATTTTGTTAGTAAGTTACGCAGATAACTTCAGACAAAATGGCGTTTTCGTTTAGAATAAGGGTTTATTCCCAATTTTGATTGAAGTAACCCGTTATGCGACCAGGTTTTCCAACTTTATTATTAGCACTTGCTCCTAGCTTAGTAGCACCAACCGTATTGGCTGAAGAGCCTCAGCAAACTGTTACATCAATCGAAAGTCAGCTTTTTACCAAAAATTCCGAACTTGCTGATGTTCAGAAAAAGTTTTCTGAAAAGCAGAGCGAGGCGAATAATCAACAAGAGCAAGTCTCTCGCTTAGCGGCCTACATTAATCAAGCAGAATCGAAACTTCAAAAAGCGAAAGCGAACCTTGAAAAAGAATACGCTCGCATGATAGATGAACCTGAGTTAGATATTTCTCAAGCTCAATCGTCCTATCAAGAAGCGTGGGCTGAGCTGAAACAAGCCCAAGCGGCTCACCTCTCTGCTGAACAACAATATCAAGATTTAAATGTTGAACTTTCTATGATCAACGCTGATGTATTGGTCGTAGAATCTTCAGTGAATGCTTTAGAGCAAGACAAACTTAGAGCAAGAGCTGAACGCCTAAGAAGTGAACTCACTCAATCTATTGAGAAAAAAGTGAGCTTTACCAACACTTGCCAAAGCGATATGACGTTAGCGCAGTGTTCGAATCAAACGACCGATCTAGCTCTTCAAAAAGCAGTGAACCAGTTTCAAAGCAACGTTATTGAAGAAGCAACAGAGTCTTCAATCATTAAACAAAACATTGGTCAGGTCTCTCTCAATATCCATGTTTTGAACCATAAAGTCTCCACTGCCAACTTTTATGAGAACAACAAGCACAAAGCGGTCATCAGTGCGTTACTAGAAACACGACCAGCTAAAAATGCTCCGTGTAAGCTGCTAGGTATCGATTCTAATTACTGCTTCACTCCAAGTGAGTCAGAACAAACGGCGACACAAAAAGAAGTAGCTTGGGTTAGCTTAACCGTTCGCTCTAATCAATATCACGACAAAGTCTCGATTGATGGAGTAAATTATGGAAGCACTCCGGTCGAAATCATGCTTCCTGTCGGCCCGCACATGGTGACCATTGAGAAAGAAGGCTACAAATCCTTCCATCAAGAGCTGACCATCAATCGCGACCACAACTTACGCGCTGTTCTTCGAGAAAAGCAAAATAACCTCAGCACTGGCGACTCTTTTGCCGACAGCATTAACGGACACCTACGCGCTCCAGAAATGGTCATTGTCGGCTCAGGTGAGTACTTAGTCGGTGAACACTCTGCGCAGCAGGTGCGTATTGCTAAGCCTTTTGCGTTAGCGGCAACCCCAACAAGTGTCGGTGATTTTAAAGCCTTTATTGAACAAACTGGCTACCAAACCGATGCTGAGCTAAAGAACACGTGTAACGCTATTCAGAATACAGAAATTACCCCCATTCCAGACAGCTATTGGCGTAATCCAGGCTTCAAACAAGGTGAAAGCTCTCCTGTCGTCTGCGTGAGTAAAAATGATGCACTGGCATACACAAAATGGCTATCGAAACAGACTGGCTTTATCTACCGCCTACCAACCAACGTAGAGTGGGAAGTTGCAGCGCGCTCAGGAAACCAAACGGATTACTGGTGGGGTGACAGCTTTGGTGCCGGAAATGCAAATACTGGCTGGGCGGGTACACCATGGTCTAACCGAAGCACGTCACCAGTCAAATCGTTCCCAGCCAACACCGGCGGATTTTACGACATGGTCGGAAACGTCTGGGAATGGACACAAGCAACACATGGAATCGCCAAAGGGGGCGCTTGGAGCTTTTCTCCGAATGAAGCTAAAGCGTACAGTGAGCTTAATGTTTCAGCCTCGACTTCAGCGAACTACCTTGGATTCCGAGTTCTACGTCAGTTATAAAACGTTTTTTATCAACAACTAAAAGGGGGGATTTCCCCCCTTTTTTGTACCTGTCGCATTTTGTAGAGTACTCACATGACGGAGTTCATAACAGGTTCTCAGGTGATACCTCAAATTATTGGCACAACCCTCGCTAATAATTTCAAACGTCTTCTACACGTCGGCAAGTAACTATCTTGTCTTTGCCAGCCCATCTTCAGGCTGGCTTTTTTTATGCCCAAAGAAAATTCAACAACCGTAACAGGTGCTTGCTACTAAGTTTTCTATCACTTATAAGTCGCTATACTGTAATTGGAACTTGGTCACACACTTGCGGCCTATGCATAGGTAAAATCCAATAGGTAACTAATCTCATAAAAATAAAAGTAAATACGAGACACCTAAATTGAAATCAGATCTCTCCTCTTCACAGCTTTCGCTCTTTCAACAACTTCCTGGCTGCTGGGGCTGTAAAGACAAAGACTCAACCTTTGTTTACGTTAATGCTGCCTATGCGCAGTTAATCGGAGTGGACTCTCCTCAAGAATGTATTGGGCGAACGGATTTTGATATGCCGAGCCAAACGACTCAATGTGCTCAAGATTTCCGAGAACAAGACCAATACGTGATGTCTACACGTAAGGCCTTAAAAGTGCTCGATATTCACCCCTATCCAGATGGACGTTGGCATGCTCATATATTTACCAAAACGCCGTGGTTTGACGAGGACAACAATGTTCAAGGTACTATCTTTTATGGGCAAGAATTAACGGATACCGCGATTTTAGAAGTTGGCCATTGGGTTTGCCGAGTCACCGGAATAAACAACAAGAACGACTCTACGTCATCACCTCGTGTCCAGTCACGGTTAGATACACCTTTAACCAATCGAGAATCTGAAGTTTTGTTCCTACTTCTCTACGGAAAAAAGCCTCAATTCATTGCCAATTCGATGAGTATTTCAATCAAGACTGTTGAGGGGCATGTGGCTCGTTTGAGGAACAAATTTCAAGCAACGAGTAAGCATCAATTAATCGAATATGCGCTCGATTCAGGCTATGGTTCTGTGATTCCCGAAACTTTACTCAAGAAGCAAATATCGGTTGTCTTGCATAATGAACTCAGCTGACTTCACCAACTAAAAACGCCCATGGCATCTCTGCCATGGGCGTTTTTCATTCAGTATCTTGTTACGGTGCTAGGCGGTCGACATCCCAGCTATTGTCGTGACGAGAAAATAAGAAGCGATCGTGCAAGCGACGTTCACCACCTTGCCAAAATTCAATGCTTTCCGGCTTAACTCTGAAACCTCCCCAAAAACTAGGAACGGGAACATCGCCATTTGCGAATTTCTGTTTCAGCTCTAAATATTTACCTTCCAAAATGCCACGAGCAGAAATACGGCTACTTTGCTTACTCGCGTATGCCGCAAGTTGGCTTTCTTTCGGGCGAGAAGTGAAATACTTCATATTCTCCATTGCCGTCAGCTTTTCTGCGGTCCCTGTAATATGGACTTGGCGCTCTAGCGGGTGCCACGGAAAATGCAGGCTGATCTTACTGCTGTCTTCAAGGTGCTGAGCTTTACGGCTTCCAAGGTTGGTGTAAAAGATAAAGCCCTCTTTATCACAGCCTTTTAGCAACACGATTCTTTGAAACGGTTGACCATTTTTGTCTACTGTCGCTACCGTCATGGCAGTTGGATCAGTCAGTTTCGCTTCAATAGCCTGTTCTAGCCATAAGTTAAACTGGTCAATTGGATCTGACTTAAGGTCTTTTCTTCTTAATCCACCTTTCGCGTATTCTCTGCGAATGTCATTCAGCTCCATCTCAAATCTCCTTGGAATTTTTCTGTGATTTTGCGCCCTAATACTTTGAAACACAAGCCTACTCAAGCTGATTTTGTGTGCTCGCTAACTCAATGCAAGCGAGATCGCGTTAATAATGGTTGGACACTGATATCATTTGCGCAACACGCCAACACTCATGAGGCTCCTTTGAGTTCGACCAAACGCTTATTCACTAACCCATTCATTCTGCTCTCGCTGCTGATCGGTATCATCGGACTGAATTCAACCCACCAGCTATCGAAGCAATACCACACTCAAAAACTTAGTGAGAACTTGGAAGAAGCGGCGCATAAAGCAAGTCAGCAAATAGATTCAGAGCTAGCAAAGTTTCAGCAAATACCCAATCTTCTGAGCCACGATCCACGTCTAATCAACTACTTCACGTTACAGAATTCAAAAGACAGGCTGAATCAACTTCTTCTGGAATGGTCGAAACAAAGCTTGGCAGACACCATATATGTGCATGATCTCACTGGGGAAGTCGTCGGTTCAAGTAACTATCAAAAACAAGACAGTTTTGTTGGCCAAAACTTCGCCTACCGGCCGTATTTTCAAGAAGCTGCCGCTGGAAACAATGCACAATACGTAGCATTAGGTGCGCGATCTAATTTACGTGGCTACTTTCTTTCTGCCCCATTGATACAAAACGATCGCATACTTGGCGTGATTACCGTGAAAGTCAGTCTAGAAAACATTGAACAACTGATCACCTCTGACACATCAAACATTTTGGTGCTCGATAGCAACCAAATCATTTTCTTATCGAGTAATCCAGATTGGCTTTATCAATCGATTCAACCGTTACCTGTCGACTTGAAACAAGCCGTTATTGCTTCACGCCAATATGGGGAAGAAACGATTTCACCTGTGCCTTTCATCAGTGAACCGCTCTCTGACTATCAAAGCGTTGAGCCAAACGCCCTAGTAACAAACCATCGCTATAGCTTATTTCCAATGGCCTTTAACGATAAAAATGGCTATCAAGTCATCGCCATTAAAGACTCACAGCAATTACTAAAGAATATTGTTCAAGCCGATTTCATCTTTATCGTGATCTATTGCCTGATGATTCTCATCGCTTGGTCTTGGCGTCAGACCTATAAAGCTAAACAAGCCTTGACGAGTTTAAACCAACTTTTAGAAGCCAAAGTTGAAAAAAGAACTCAGCATCTACAACAAACCAATACTCAGCTTCAACAAACGATTTATCAATATCAGCAATCACAAGAAAGGCTCAAACAGACCGAAGAAGAGCTCACGCAAGCAGCTAAACTGGCCGTTTTGGGTGAACTATCCGCAAGCATCAACCATGAAATAAATCAGCCTCTTGCTGCGTTAAGAACCTATAGTGAAAACAGCTTGAAACTATTGGCACTCGATAAACACCAGATGGTTGCCACTAATCTGGAAAAAATGATTGCACTCAATCAGTCTATTGCCGAGATCATTGCAAGGCTCAAAGTATTTACGCGCAAAGTAGAGAAACAAGATCACCACCAAGCTAATTTGCACGACACCATCCATAATGCAACGAGTTTGCTTAGCCCTCAGATCATTCGTCAGGGCGTCACGCTTCGTATTCCAATGGTGCCCTCTCAAATCAATATTGGAATCCACCCAACAGAGTTTGAGCAAGTTCTGGTAAATCTGATACACAACGCAATTCAAGCGCTTTCGGATGTTCAGTCTCCCCAGCTTGGTATTGAGTGGAAACTTACGGCATCTAACTGTGAGATCATGGTGTGGGATAACGGAGGGGGGATCCCTGAAGAAAAGCTACCTCACCTGTTTGACCCATTTTTCACCACTAAGCCGGAAGGTTTAGGATTGGGCCTATCAATTTCGAAAAGAATCATTGAAGCGTATCACGGCTCCATAACCGCAGAGCATCAACCACCTAATGGTATGGTATTTTCAATCATACTTCCGCTTCATGTATCTACTGAGATTGAGTAGTTTCGCTATGTGTAAGGATGCTCAATAGCAATGCCAAATATTTATTTCATCGACGATGAACCGACAATTCGCGACTCAGTGCAGCAAGCATTGCTTATCGAAGGCTTTGACGTCGTCTGTTTTCCTAACGCAGTCGAAGCGCTGGCGACAATAGACACCGCTCATGCCGGTATCGTCATTACCGATATTCATATGCCCGTAATGGACGGTATCGAATTTGCCAATCAGTTGCTCAAACAAAACGCTCACTTCCAAGTGATCGTCTTAACGGGTTACGGGGATGTACAAACAGCTGTTTCTGCAATGAAGGCTGGTGCTTATGATTTTCTCGAAAAACCTTTTGCGATCGATAAACTTCTCACTGCCATTCACAAAGCACAAGAAAAATTGGGGCTAGTACAAGAGAACTATTTATTGCGCAAAGAACTCAATATGCAGACACAGGTAGGGCCAAAATTAATTGGTCAATCAGGTGTAATGGTTGAGCTGCGCAGAAGTCTGATCGGTTTAAATGCCAAACAAGATACATTAATCGCCCTAACAGGTGCCGTCGGTACAGGAAAACGCATAACCGCACAATATACTCATGATTTGCATTGCGGTAATGATAGTGAGCTGCTTCCCGTCCCAGTATTCGAGCTCGATACCAGCGAAGAACATCTCTTTTCTCACCAAATTCAGCAGCTGTTAGCACAAGCTCAACATGGAACGCTTTATTTATACCAAGCAGAGCTCCTCCCCGAGAAATGTTGGGAGTGGCTGGCTAAAGAAAAAACACCCAATACTCTTATCATCGTATCGGCGTCGGAAAATGCACTCCCTATTCCAGCAGCCTTCCTCACTTTTAAACTGCCAAGCCTCAGTGAACGTACCGAAGATATTAGCGATCTTTTCAAGCACTTTGCGCGCGGAGCGGCAAGCCGCTATCAACTTCAACCACCAGCCATTACTGCACAAGAGGTCGCAGAACTGCAAAAGTTTGATTGGACTGAGAACATTAAGCAGTTAAGACAACATGCTGAACTCAGAGCATTGCGTCCAGTTAACGATGCTTGCCAACACAGCACGTCAGCAATGGCGGAAGAACAAAGTTCATTGAATCAAAGAATCGATGTCTTTGAAGAACAACTCTTAGTCGAAGCCCTACATCGACATAATGGTCGATTAAAGAATGTGCAGCTAGAATTACAGATATCGAGAAAAACGCTTTACGACAAGATGAAGAAACATCAATTGGATAAAGCTAACTATAAAAACTAACCATTCCTATAAACTATAACTTGTAACATTCATATAAAACAAAATCTTAACTTTTGGTGGCACACAGAATACACTCAGGTTGCTTTATTACCGAAACGCTAACAAGGATGATCAATGAGCAAGAAAGCGCTCAATAAACTCAGCACCACAGAATTAGAGTACGTAGATGATAAAACCGCTGCGTTGCTTCTAAATACTCCGACTAGCGCACGAATCATGTTGTGGATGATTGTGGCCTTTTTCATTGCGGCCATTTTCTGGGCAGCGTGGGCCAAAATAGACAAAGTGACAGTGGGGCAAGGCAAGGTCATTCCTTCATCTCAAATCCAAGTCGTCCAAAACCTTGAAGGGGGTTTAGTCAAAGAGATCTTGGTTAGAGAAGGGCAACAAGTAAAAAAAGGTCAACAGTTACTACTGATCGATGACACTCGCTTCCGCTCTGACTTCAGAGAAAGAGAACAACAAGTTGCCAACTTAACCGCAAGTGTATTACAGCTATCGGCATCTCTTACCAGTGTCATCATCAGCGACGATGTAGACCACAAAGAAAACTGGCAAGACAGCGTGATTTTAGACTACAACAGACTGGCATTCCCTCCGAAATTTCACGAAGTTCAGCCTCGACTAGTCCAACGTCAGAAAGCGGAATACCGCCAAGATCTCAATAACTTGAGAAACCAACTGTCTGTATTTGACCAACAGGTAAAGCAAAAAGAACAAGATCTCGTTGAGATCATTGCTCGTGTAGACAACCTTCGCCAAAGCTATCGCTTTGCAAGAAAAGAACTTGATATCACGCGCCCACTCGCAGAAGAAGGGGTGGTACCACGTATTGAGTTGCTAAAACTGCAGCGCCAAGTGAATGATACTCGTCGTGAAATGACTTCCAGTGAACTAAAAATACCGGTTCTACGGTCTGCTATTGAGGAAGCCAAGTTAAGCCGTATTGATGCAGCCCTCAATTTCCGTTCCGAACAACAAGAGAAACTAAACCAAGCGCAAGACAAACTTTCTGCGATTACCGAATCAGCCGTCGGCCTTGAAGACAGAGTAAACCGAACCGTTGTGGTATCCCCTGTAACGGGAACGGTGAAAACGCTGGGAATCAATACAGTTGGTGGGGTAATCCAACCTGGTATGGATATTGTTGAAATTGTCCCAACGGAAGATTCCTTACTCGTGGAAGCAAAAATCGCTCCGCAAGATATCGCTTTTTTACGCCCCAATTTGGAAGCCATTGTTAAATTCAGTGCGTACGACTTCACCAAATACGGTGGACTAGAAGGCGTTCTGGAGCACATCAGTGCCGACACCACACAAGATGAAGAAGGCAACAGCTTCTACATCGTTCGTGTTCGTACCGACAAGCATAATTTTGGTCAGAATGAAGAACTGCCTATCATTCCCGGGATGACGGCTTCTGTCGATATCATCACCGGCAAACGCACCGTACTTGAGTACATCTTAAAACCAATACTCAGTGCTCAAAATAATGCGCTAAAAGAATAAGTAGGAAATCCAATGACACTTGCATCTTTTATCTCTTCGAGAAGCTAGCAGCATATGAAATACAAAATTTCACTGCTCATTCTCTTAATGGCATCGTTCACCTCATCGGCTCTGAATACAAAAGAGCAAAGATGGGTGAGCGCGGTCAGCTCGACTTATGGAGAAAGAGCAGGCAAACGTGTCACCACTTGGCGAAAGAACATCGGGCAATATAAGAAACTGTCTGAAAAAGAAAAACTCACTTCTGTAAATAGCTTTTTCAACCAACTTTACTTCGTCAATGACAACGTACTGTGGGGGAAAAATGACTACTGGGCGACGCCGTTAGAATTTCTAGGAAGTAACGCAGGCGACTGTGAAGACTTCACTATTGCGAAATATTTCTCATTACTTGAACTCGGCGTGCCAGATAAGAAGCTACGTCTTGTTTATGTAAAAGCTTTAGAGTTAAATCAGTTTCATATGGTTCTTGCGTATTATTCATCGCCAAGTGCAGAGCCGTTAATCTTAGACAACATCAACCCGCAAATTAAAAAAGCCTCCAAACGCAAAGACTTACTACCGATATACAGTTTTAACGGTAAAAATCTGTGGCTAATGAAATCTTCTGCAGGAAGCGGCAAGTTAGCGGGTAAATCCTCTCGATTGAGCTTATGGAATGACCTGCGCTCTCGAGAACGTAACCTCAAATTAAACAAACCCATTATCAATTACGATGAGTAGGCACAATGACTTTATATAAACAACTCGTGGTCGGAATGGTAGCGGTCTTTATCTTGTTGATGGCATCCGTCTTCATGATTGAGTTCAACACCACTCGTAATCACTTAGAGCAACAGCAGCGCTCTGAAGTGAATAACACCATTAATACTGTCGGCTTAGCATTAGCCCCTTACCTTGAAAGCAAAGACCCGGTTGCGGTTGAGTCGGTAATTAATGCTCTATTTGACGGTAGCTCATACTCTGTCGTACGACTGATATTCTTAGATTCTAATGATGAAATCCTGCGTTCTTACCCTGTTAAACCCAATGGAGTACCAAAGTGGTTTACAGACTTGAACTTATTTCAAAAAATTCATGATCGTCGTGTCGTGACCAGTGGTTGGATGCAACTTGCTGAAGTCGAGATCGTGAGCCACCCAGGCTCCGCCTATGAGCAACTGTGGCAATCTTTTCTAAATTTATTAACGGCATTCAGCGCCATATTTGTCATTGGTATGGCAGCGATTTCGTTAATTCTAAAACGAGCACTGAACCCTCTTACACTCATCATCAACAAAATGGACCAAATTGCCAAAAACCAATTCGGTGAACCACTAGAAAAACCACAAACTAAAGATCTACGCTTAGTGGTAGACGGCATCAACCGTATGTCAGCGCAAGTTGAATTGTCCTTTAAGAACCAAGCGAAAGAAGCCCAAAAACTGCGTGAAAGAGCCTACATTGATCCTGTATCTCAATTGGGTAACCGCCCATTTTATATGGCTCAACTTAACCAGTGGTTAGCAGAGTCTAGCCTTGGTGGCCTAGCGGTATTACAAGCTCAGTTCGTCACAGATGAATATGAAAAAGGCTATCAAGAAGGGGATGAACTCGTCAGTCGCCTAGCGGATTTACTCAAAACATCGATTACGACTCAAGGCGTCACTATCGCTCGAATTTCTAAAGATGAATTCGGTTTCATCCTGCCTAACATCCAAGAAAGCGAACTCAAGCTTGTTGCCGATAGCATTGTAAGTTGTGTTCAAGGGATAAACCCAGACCCAACCGGAACCGCGGATGCCGATATTTCCCTGGGTGTCACTTTCAGTAGCCAATCGAAAAACAGCACAGAAATCATGTCGTTGGTCGATAACGCTCTATCACTGGCGAAAGCTAACCCAGAACTCAAATATGGTTATATCTCGGGTGATGAGCAGCAAAACATTCTAGGTAAGCAACAATGGAGAACTTTGGTTGAAGAAGCGATCCATGATGACTTGCTGACATTCCGCTTCCAAGCTGCAAACAACAGTTTTGGCAAAACGTTCCACCAAGAAGTCTTCTCTGCAATTGAAAAAGAGGGGACGCGTTACAGCGCAAACCAATACTTGTTCGCTCTAGAGCAACTTGAATCAAGCCATGTTTTAGATGAGTACGTGATCGAGAAGATGGTTCAAATGTTGAATTCAGGAGAACTCACTCACCCTGTAGCGATCAACCTTTCTCCAAGCAGTATTGCTCAGCCAAGTTTCATTCGTTGGGTCGGAAAACTGCTTGAGAAAAACGCCTCGATTACCGATAAGCTCCACTTCGAGATTCCGGAAAACTGTTTTGTTCATGAACCGCATTACACCGCCCTATTGTGTAACACCATTCGCAACTCAAATGCAGTATTTGGTGTGGACAATTACGGACGTAACTTCCAATCACTTGAGTACATTAATGAGTTCAGACCAGACTACGTGAAACTGGATTATCTATTCACGCACAACTTGGATGATGAAAAACAGAAATTCACTCTAACCTCGATTTCACGTACTGCTCACAACCTAGGTATTACGACCATTGCGTCTCGTATCGAAACACAAACGCAGTTAGATTTCTTATCTGAACACTTTGTTGAGGTCTTCCAAGGCTTCATCGTTGACAAATAGTTGTAAGGTCATTTAATGCAAGATGCACTGCTCAATTCGCTAATTTACGTCAGCCGCTATTACGGGCTGGCGAATTCGCCTGAGGCCTTGGTTAACGGATTGCCCCTTTCAGACGGTAAGCTCACGCCATTCCTCTTCCCTCGCGCGGCAGAACGTGCAGGGTTAGTGGCGAAAGAAAACCGTTCAACTCTCGATAAGATTCCTCACCTCATTTTACCTGCGATCCTGTTACTCAAAAATGGCGGCTCGTGTGTACTAAATAGCGTCAATATCGAGAAGCAAGAAGTCGAAGTCACGACCGCTGAAAGCGGAATGGTGCCAATCAATATCCCTTTAAGCGAACTAAAAGACCAATACATAGGTCGCTACTTCTTAGTAAAAAAACAGTTCCGTTATGATGAACGCTCCCCGGAAGTACTCAAAACCCGAGACGGTCACTGGTTCTGGAGCACAATTTGGGAGTCCAAGAACATTTATCGCGATGTGTTGATTGCTTCCATTCTGATCAATATGTTCGCCGTCGCCGCTCCGATGTTTACTCGCTTAGTCTACGACAAGGTTGTGCCCAATCTCGCTTTTGAAACTTTGTGGGTGTTAGCAAGTGGTATTTTCGTCGTTTTCCTATTCGACTTTCTACTCAAGTTAATGCGTAGCTACTTCATTGATGTCGCGGGCAAGAAGTCGGATATTCTGATTTCATCGAAAATATTCAGCAAAGTGTTGGGCATTCGCATGGAATCAAAACCGCCCTCAGTCGGGGCTTTTGCAAGGCACTTACAAGAATTTGAATCCATTCGCGAGTTTTTCACTTCTGCGACTATTGGCTCTTTGATTGATTTACCATTTGCGATTCTTTTCCTTGGTTTGATTTGGCTAATGGCTGGCAACTTGGTGTTAGTACCAATTGTTGGTGTCGTGCTGCTGATCATCCACGCAATGTTAATTCAAGGCCCACTTCGTAAAACAATTGAAGAAGGCTCTCGCCTTGCTTCTCAGAAGTATGCGAACCTCATTGAGAGTATCGCAGGCTTAGAAACGGTCAAACTGTTCAGCGCTCAAAGCCAATTCCAATACCGCTGGGAAGAAGCTGTCGCTCACATGGCGAATTGGAATATCAAAAGCCGCCGCATTACTGACAGCATCCAAAACGCTGCAGGCTTTGTTCAGCAAAGCTGTAACGTAGGTATGATCATTTTCGGTGTGTACTTAATCGCTGAAGGCGAACTCACCATGGGTGGCTTGATTGCTGCGACCATGTTGAGCGGCCGAGCAATAGGCCCACTTGTGCAACTTTCTTTACTTTCTACTCGCTACAACCAAGCCAAGTCTTCCATGACCATCATGGAACAAGTCATGTCGATGCCAGACGAGCAGGAAGAAGGGAAGCGCTATATTCACCGCCCTATCGTTCAGGGTCGTGTCGAACTGGATAAAGTGACCTTCCACTACCCAGATTCACCTATCGCCTCTATACGTAACGTATCCTTGACGATTAACCCGGGTGAGAAAGTCGCGATTATTGGCCGTATTGGTTCAGGTAAAACGACTTTAGAACGTTTGATTATGGGCCTGTACAAGCCCACAGAAGGCCACGTTCGTATCGACGGTACCGACATTGAGCAACTGCACCACGTTGATATCCGACGTAACATCGGCTGCGTCCCTCAAGACAGCAACTTATTCTACGGCTCGATTCGAGACAACATTACTTTAGGTCGCCCTCTTGTTGATGATAGAGACGTAATGGACGCTGCCAATCGAGCTGGGGTCACCGTATTTACTCAGCAAGATCCAGCCGGTCTTGAGCGACAAGTTGGGGAAGGCGGTGGACAATTGTCTGGGGGGCAACGTCAAGCTGTCGCCATTGCGAGAGCGTTCTTAGGGCGTCCACCTGTCTTGTTATTGGATGAACCGACAAGTGCAATGGACAACCGTTCTGAAATGCACATCAAGCATCAACTGGGACAGCTGGTTCCAAGTGAAACGCTGATATTGATCACCCATAAGACATCGATGCTGGACATCGTTGACCGAGTGATCGTTATGGAAAAAGGCTGCATCATTGCAGATGGCCCGAAAATGCAGGTACTAACCGACCTGAAAAAAGGCAAAGTCAAAGCCGTCAGTTAGGCATAGCCTTTAACGAAAAACCATCAACGAAAAAGGGAGCTCAGTAAGCTCCCTTTTCTATTTGAATCCAAGTGCGATCTATAACGCGACGTCTTCACTTTCCATTTTAGACTGACACTCAATCTTATATTGATTGTAGGAAAAAACGCTCGCTCCATGAGTCCGTTTCGTCGTCACTACTTCATCACCAAATTGAACGGTGACTCGAGTGAATACTCGCTCAGTTGCTTCTATGGTATTGGTTAATAGCCCATCTTCAAATTCAAGCTCCAACACTTCTAGCTGAGACTTCGTTGTCTCTAGAGTGTGATTGTTTTGAGCCTTCATATTTTCAATCAAGTGTTGCTCTTCTTCGCTTCGCTCCGACTTAGGCTTCTTTTTAAACTCCAACTCTTTACGGATAACATCCATAGTTGCTTCTTGAGCCTGCGTGTAACTCTCTTTGAGTGACGCTATCTTTTCTTTATAACCATCGTATTTCGCAAAGCCATGAACTTTAGTTGCCGTATCTCCCTCGACTCCCAAAAAGACACATTGAACCTTACCGCCGACTTTACTTTCGCCGCCGCTCAAAGTGCCATGCTTTTTAGCCGCATCCATCACAATAAGGTCATGCCCACAGCGTAAATTGTTGTTCATGCTATGAACATTAAGTTTGATGTCTTGCCCCGCTTGTAATTCAGAAAACTGAGCGTAACTTGCGGTGATTTCACCCTTGGTAAACACACGGCAGCTTTTAGGTTCACCTTCACTCACTGTATGGCCAATAATGCCTTTACCTACGTGAATGTCTCCCTGCGCTTGAACTTCTGCTGATTCGATAAAGCCACCAACGGTTACCGTACCAGAAGCTTTCACAACCATGCCAGGCTCAATATCTCCCGAAACGACAACGTTCCCTTTAAACTTCACGTGACCAGTCCCCACCCCAACACTATTCAAACAGAGAACATTGTCTACTTCGATGGTCTTTTCTTTGATTAAGGGCATGCCCGAGCTAGTGGCGAGCAATAGATTGGGATCGGTTGGGGAAATGTGAGTGCCTTTACCAGGCTTAAGTAGGCTGTCTTTACCTGGGAGAGGAGGAATAACACGACCCTGAACTGTGAAGCCAGGTTTTCCTTTGGTCGCAGGAACACGGCGCATCACTTCTGCATTTTCATCGACGGTGATGGTTTCACCGAGGTTTCTCATGTCGATTTTTTCGGAATCATCACCTTGCGGTTTCAGCACTTGCTTGGTGACATCTTTAACAAGAGGAGTGAATTGGGCATCTTTGCCTTTAGCGGCGGGGAGTCCTTTGGCGACAGGCTGAGTAAATTGTTCGCCCGGCTTGAGTTGATTACTCATTACCAAGACTTTTTTCAGCGCCAGCTTATTAATACCTTTACTGATATGAGCTTGCGCTAAACAATGAACAATTTCATTACCTCTTAACCCTCGCCCGTTATAAGCCCCAGTGACAATGATACTGGCGAGCATTTCGTCGGTAGACACTTCAACCGTCGCGGTGGCGTTTCTTACTTCAGCAATTACGATGCCTTCATAAGATTCCCCTTTACCTTCTTTGGCAAGCGTTATAAACCTTAGAACTTCATCGTTATCAAAAAAGAACCCATCGGCTTCTATCGCCGCCAATGCTTCTGGAAGCCCAGTTTGATCAAAGTTAGAATCCACAACGACACTAGGCTGTAGCTTAGCGACAACCTGCTTATTATCTTCCGATAACGCAATTATGTTTTCCCACATACCACAAATTCTTCCTGAACCACCAAATCTTGCTCCAGTCTATAAAATATATAAAAGTGAGAGAATGCTTCCATTACAATAATCAGGCTCACATCACTTAACTTTTTTACTGCAACAAAGTCTCAACTTTGAGAACCTAAGGGAAATAAAACTTGGATCAATTAACTCTTCTTTAATGACCCTAAACGATAAACCGCAGTTACACCTCGCCCTTCATTAAAATAGGTAAGTGATTGACACAATTCTGAAACCAGCACGATTCCTCGACCGTGAGTTTTTAAATCATCAGTAGAACGGTGCTGATTTACATCAAACCCTACCCCGTTATGTTCTAGCTGCATCACTAACTCTTTTTCATCAGGCTTAAACTCTAAGTCTAGCCTAACCCACGCATCTTCATCCAATTGCTGCAAACGCTCTTCTCTCAATTGATAGAAAGTATAAAAGCCATCGGGATCATCTTTCAGTTTAGAATCGAGTAATAACAAGCCATGCTCAATCGCATTAGCAAACAGCTCGGACAGCACGGAACACACGAGGTCTAAATCCGCTCCGCCAACAAGAATCCCTGTTAAGTGCTGCCTAACCTGTGCCATCACTGTTACAGAGGTTAAAATTGGTTTGGGGAAAAATAAGGAAGATTGGGAAGGAAGCTGGCTCACATAGGGGCTATCCGCCATCGAGCAAACTTCACTACTATCGGTAATGGGGAAATTCATCTGCAAAATCGAAACATCATCACTATCTCTTTCGGTCGAAAATGCTTTTACTTCTTCGTACAAGTTGTCGATGATTGAACCCGGCTGCAATATT
>Ga0213838_1000576_pt1 | contig 24847 bp, 17 predicted proteins | sample SWPATP13_FD_160577 | JGI IMG/M metagenome (GOLD analysis project Ga0213838, IMG submission 160577) | Coastal seawater microbial communities from Marineland, Florida, United States - SWPA TP1 #3 | ecosystem: Environmental > Aquatic > Marine > Coastal | place: USA: Florida | collected 2016-08-06 | reverse complement strand
AGGAGCTGACTGTCTGCGTAGTAGAAAAAGGTTCTGAAGTTGGTGCGCATATATTGTCAGGTGCAGTTATTGAGAGTCGTGCGTTGGATGAACTGTTCCCCGATTGGAAAGAGATGGGAGCACCACTAAATACGCCGGTGACTGAAGATCAGATCTTCCTGTTAAAAAGTGAGGCTAAAGCGCAACAGATTCCAAATGTGCTGGTGCCAAAAACCATGCATAACCATGGGAATTATATTGCCAGCCTGGGGAATCTCTGTCGTTGGTTAGCGGAGCAGGCAGAGCAACTGGGCGTCGAGATCTTTCCAGGTTTTGCTGCAGCAGAAGTACTCTATCGTGACGATGGCAGTGTCAAAGGTATCGCCACCGGCGATATGGGGATTAGCGAAAGTGGTGCGCAGAAAGACAGCTATATGCCAGGTATGGAGCTTCATGCTAAATACACTATATTCTCTGAAGGTTGCCGTGGCCATCTGGGTAAAGAGTTGATAGAGCGCTTTGATCTGGCAGCAGATGCCGATGCACAGCACTACGGAATTGGTATCAAGGAACTTTGGGATATCGAACCGGTGAAACATCAACCGGGGTTGGTTATCCATGGTTCCGGCTGGCCGCTCTCTGATGGAGCCAGCGGTGGTTTTTTCCTTTACCACACAGAGAACAACCAAGTCGTAGTGGGTTTGATCGTTGATCTCAACTATGCCAATCCGTATCTAAGCCCCTTTGATGAATTTCAGCGGATGAAACATCATCCGGTACTGAAGCAATATTTGGATGGTGGTAAGCGGGTTTCCTATGGCGCCCGTGCTATTACCAAAGGAGGCTTCAACGCACTGCCTAAGAAGACTTTCCCTGGTGGTATCGTTGCAGGTTGTAATGCCGGGACTTTGAACTTCTCTAAGATTAAGGGTACCCATACGGCAATGAAATCCGGAATGCTGGCTGCAGAAGCGATCTTTTCCGCTGTTGAATCAAATTGTAAAGGTGGGGGAGAGCTGGCCAATTATCAGGATCTGTTTGAGAATTCCTGGTTATACGATGAGTTGTTCCGCTCACGTAATTTTGGTCCGGCACTGCATAAGCTCGGTCCGATTATGGGTGGGGCTTTTAACTTTATCGACCAAAACCTGTTTGGTGGAAAAATTCCTCTGACCTTGCATGATGATAAAGAGGATTATGCCCAGTTGCGTCATGCCTCTGAGTATCAGCCTATTGAGTACCCTAAACCTGATGGTAAGCTGAGTTTTGATAAGCTTGGCTCAGTATTTCTTTCCAATACCAATCATGAGGAAGACCAACCCTGCCACCTGCAACTTGCTGATCCAGAAATCCCTTTGCAGCTAAATTTTCAACAGTATGCGGAACCTGCACAACGTTACTGTCCGGCAGGTGTTTATGAGGTGATTGAGGAAGCGGGTGAAAGTCGTTTCCAGATCAACTCACAGAACTGCCTGCACTGTAAAACCTGTGATATTAAAGACCCTGCCCAGAACATCCGTTGGGTAGTGCCAGAGGGAATGGGTGGGCCTAACTATCCGAATATGTAAGTTATTAACACTCACTGAATAGCTAATTCATTGTTTGAAGAGGCCGATGGGATAGTCGTATTGAACAGAGCTGGGCTGGATTGTTTCCAGAGAGGTTTGCCTACTGTAAGCCATAAGCTAAATTCAAGGATGTCAGCAAGTTTCTGGGGATGGTGCGGTTTTTTTGCGGGCTCTATGAGCCCGCACTTTCGCCACATTGCCACAATGGGCTGAACTACACCAACGCCTTGAATTGTTTCTGCTTTCATCAATGAAGGCCCATCTACATGCATCGTTATCACAAAGCTTGATACGTGTTGATAAGTCCCCAGCAATCAAGTTAGAAAATGAAATAAAAAACTTTCCAATAAGTGATTCATGTCCAGATGTATTGAGGTTAAGTTTTAGCTGGCCATCCGACAGACGTTCTAGATCTTGCTTCAACATAATAGAGGACAACTGAGAATTCAACTGTTGAAGTTGATCGTTGGTTAATGCCCCGTTACTCATCATTTCAAGCACTATCTCTCGCATCAACTTACGCCCCGAGATGAGACTTTCAAGCTCATCATTAAGTTGTTCAGTAGATATTTCTGCTTTCTCACAAAACTTTTGAACCCATTTGGGGTTCTTTAGATTTTCATCGCTTGGTGACCGATCATGAAAGTGCTCACTATTTAGAAAGCTGAGGAGTACGTCTGTGTCTATCATAACGAAACCATCTATTAACCCTTTACGAGTTACCTGTTGTGTAAGCTGAAGTCTCTCATTGATAGAGGCCGATAGCCTTGGAGATACGAGGTGACTTAAGCTAGAACGTATTACTATGTTGTAACTGGTGCAGACATAAAGGCACAGTTTTAGCTAGCATATCACCTTATAAATAAGGGAGACAAAACATTGCTTTAATTAGGGAACCTGCGAACAAGTCCGCAGCATGAGACAATTCATACTCTGATGTGTTGAGGGCTATCCATGGATCACCAACTCTCCTTCGCTGACAGCGAGTTCAATAACAAGCGCCGCCAAACCCGCAAAGAGAAGTTTCTCGGCCGCATGGAAAAGTTGATTCCCTGGCAACGTCTGGAGTCCGTCATTGAACCTCACTATCCAAAGGTCGGTAACGGTCGCAGACCTTACCCCCTATCAACCATGCTACGTATCCACTGCATGCAACAGTGGTATAGCATGAGCGATCCGGCCATGGAGGATGCGCTCTATGAAATCGCATCTATGCGTTTGTTTGCCGGTCTTTCGTTAGACGGCGCAATCCCCGACCACACGACCATCATGAACTTCCGTCATCTGCTGGAGCGGCATGGTTTAGCACGCAAGACCTTCAGCGAAGTCAGTAACTGGCTCAGCGAAGCTGGCGTTCTGGTAAAAGAAGGCACGTTGTTGGATGCAACGATTATTGAAGCGCCAAGCTCTACCAAAAATAAAGCGGGTGAGCGCGATCCTGAGATGCACCAAACCAAGAAAGGTAATCAGTGGCACTTTGGCATGAAAGCCCATATCGGTGTTGATGCCAGAACCGGATTGACGCACAGCTTTACAACTACCGCTGCTAATGAATATGATCTCAATCAGGCAGAGCACCTTCTGCATGGTAAGGAAGCGTTTATCTTCGCCGACAGTGGTTACCGTGGCGCTGAGAATCGAGAAGAACTCGTAGCGGTGGAGGCCGACTGGCACATCGCTGAAATTCCCAGCAAGGTCAAAGAGCTGAAGAAGCACCCACGCATCAACAAGGCTCAACTGAAGACCGAGTACTTGAAAGCCAGCATTCGCGCCAAGGTTGAGCATCCATTCCGGATCATCAAATGCCAATTCGGTTTTACAAAGTCTCGCTACCGCGGGCTGATGAAGAACGATAGCAAACTAGCCATGCTGTTCGCCTTAGCGAACGTTGTGCGTGTGGATCAGATGCTGCGAGCGTAGGACAAGTCCGTCTGCATGCTGGGAAATCGGCATGTAGGCAATGAAAAATGATCAAAAATAGGTCGATTACGCTGCAAATACGGCTTGATCGGCAAGGCAGCTGCAAAAGGCAGGACTTATTCGTAGTTTCCTTAGGCAACGTTTAATAATTAGGATTTTCGATATTTCAAAGGAGTTACGTTTAGCTTATTCGAAAAGACACGAGTCATATGGCTTTGATCTGAAAAGCCGCATTCCATTGCTACAATGTTGAGAGGGAGTTGCTCTTTTGCGCGCAGCAATTGCTTCGCTTTCTCTACTCTCTGATTTTGAATATACGCGTGCGGCGATATACCAAAATCAGAGCTAAAGCTTCGTATAAAGTGCGACCTACTTAAACCAACTAACTCGGACAAATCCTCTATTGAGATATTACTTCCCAATTCACCTTCAACATAATCAAGCAACAAACGGCGCTTTGAAGGTGATAATTTTGAAGCCGAAGTATCTTCATGAAGTTTTACGTTCGCATATTGGCGTATCAGGTGTACGCATAACTGTAATTCAATGGAGGAAGCAAAAATTCTGCCGCCAACACCACCTTTTAAACATTCATTTTCATAAGACCCCATTAAGTATGAAAGTACTGAGTCGTCTGAACGAACATTATGGTCTATGTTTAGCTCATCAATATCTTTTTGAAAAACTTCATTGGCAACACTGACGATAGAATCTTCTGGGATATAAATATGGGATACATCGATTGGATTGTCCCAGGCCCAACGAGATGCCTCTCCTCTAGACAAAATTGTTATTTCACCACTAGATAAAACCTCGGTCCTTCGACTTCGGCCACGGATGTGGCTTAATTTGGTACCAGAATTCTTCCATTTTACTAGCATATAATCCCGGAGGCTCGGGATAGATACATCAACATTTTTAAACTTATATTCTTTCAAGCAAAACTTATTGTTGGAGCCAGATTCTACTGGGCAAGCAGCGGTTATTTTGCCAGGAATTACATCGATCACATCATCAGGTGTAAGTAGGTCGGAAGCCATCTTTTACCCTCTATACTTATTTTTATTGGTAGCATTCATTCTGTTATAGATCTGCAAAGTTCAAAACGATATATGCGGAACAGTAATCTATAAAAAAATCTAACCTTCGCTGCTGTTACCTATATATCTATTTCATTACTCCTAAGTTACACATGTTTTTTGACTTCCGTATTCAAAACTCATGATTAGCTATGAGTAACAGCCCGTTAGAGTTGTAAGCATAAAACTCAGATAAGGAGCCTTATAATCCTCTTTACCCCCTCGGCTCTATCAAGCGATGTCATGCTTCTGCTCCTGATCTAACCTCTGTGGCTAGATTAAAACCTACATGTATATCCTATGTGAATATTCCAGCGGGTAATAAAAAGCAGCCTATATCGCCATGTTTATTCAGTATAGTCTATATTTAATTCCACTATGCGGTTTTTTGTGTGAATATCAAAGCATTTAGTGGAATTAAATTGCCATCCAAACACAATTTTGTCAATATTTGTTCCTGAAATCAGGCCTGTAATTTGAAGGTATGTCAGAAGTAACACCATGAAAAACTCAAACGACCAACCCCCCTTTCAACTACCCGTACGGGATCAGTTTGAATCACGATATCAACCCGATCAGAACGACCGGAACTTTATGAACACGTTAGCCCGTGGGCTAGACGTTATCCGTACCTTTCAAAGCCACTGCGGGCCATTGGGTAATTCGGACATCGCCAACATCACAGGCCTTCCAAAATCTACTATAAGTCGTATGACTTATACGTTAAATAAGCTTGGTTATCTGACCCAAGAAAAAGGCAGAAAGTACCATCCTAGTGTTGCATTATTGGCTTTAGCCTACCCCGTACTCAGCTCTCTACGTATCCGCCAACAAGCACATGATCGAATGTCAGAAGTAGCTCGATTAACACAATGCACAATCGCCTTAGCCGCACCCAACACCGATGGAATAAGCATGGTTTATGTTGATGCATTCAGTGGAAGCACTGTGAATACTCTGAGAATGGACACCGGCATGCGTATTGATATGGCTCGTTCATCAATTGGCCGTGCTTATCTAGCAGGCGTAGGTGATGATTCCCGACAAACCCATTTGGATGCACTTGCCGACGCGCATGGCGACGATTGGCCTCTGCTTGAAGAAAGAATTACTAAAGCACGCCAACAGATAAAAGATGATGGTTTTTGCTTAGTAGATGGTGAGTGGATGAGCAAGGCACGAGCTGTAGCAGTACCAGTCATAGCAGATCCCAAAGGTACTATTATGTCGATAAGCTGTGGAGCTCCTTCGTTCGCCGTCAGCAAGGAGCGACTCGAAAATGAACTAGGGCCACAGCTTGTACATGTTGCTAAGTCACTGGAAACCTTAGTTGCAAGCGACAGTTAAAGTACAGTGACTAAGTTGATTTTTTGACACTCGAAACCTCAGCTGAAAACCACAACTTTGTTCTCTTCAATTGACATGAACATCAAGTGGGTAACGCAAGAACACCGACTAAGAAGTGATTGGAATGGAAAGCCAGATAGCTACTTAACCATGTCAGAAACAAGAGTTCGTTTAACGATAGCTCAGCACGCTAAAAGTTTTTCACAATCAGTTTCATTGACGACAACGGGATCATCACCATTCCCTGCAAGTTCAGAGCGGAAAAATAAGAAGAGCAGTTGGATGAGATTTTCAACGCACATAGACCAATAAAATTGTAGGAGCTTAACCATGAACGACGCATTTATTTGCGATGCTGTACGCACACCTATTGGACGATACGGGGGGGCTTTAGCCTCTTTGCGTTCTGACGACCTAGGAGCAATTCCTCTGAGGGCATTACTCGAACGTAACCCGAAACTTGATCCAAATGCTATTGAGGAGGTCATATTCGGCTGCGCTAACCAAGCCGGTGAGGATAACCGCAACATTGCCCGTATGTCGTTACTATTAGCAGGCTTTCCCACAGCGGTCGCTGGGACAACAGTCAACCGATTGTGCGGTTCAGGCATGGATGCTGTTGGAATAGCTGCCAGAGCAATTAAAGCCGGTGAAGCAGATCTACTTATAGCTGGAGGCGTTGAATCCATGTCTCGAGCTCCGTTCGTCATGGGTAAAGCCGAGCAAAGTTTTAGTAGGACTCCTAATGGCTTGTATGACACAACTATTGGTTGGCGTTTCATAAACCCCGTAATGGAAAAAATGTATGGCGTTGATTCCATGCCAGAAACTGCCGAAAACGTGGCAAACCAATTTTCAATTTCAAGAGAAGACCAGGATTTATTTGCCCTGAGAAGCCAGGAAAAAACGGCTATTGCACAAGCAAACGGGCATTTTGATGATGAAATGGTGCCCGTTGAAATCCCTCAAAGAAAAGGTGGTAACGTATTAGTGGAACGTGACGAACATCCTCGCGCGGAAACTACCCTTTCAACTCTATCTCAGCTCAAAACACCATTTAGAGAAAATGGTTCTGTAACCGCAGGGAATGCTTCTGGGGTAAATGACGGAGCGTGCGCTTTGACAATTGCTTCATCTAAGGCTGTCGAGCAATTTGAACTTTGTCCTCAGGCCAGAGTAGTTGCCATGGCTACAGCGGGTGTAGAACCGCGCATCATGGGATTCGGCCCCGCTCCGGCAGTTCGTAAACTGCTTGAGCGCACAGGAGTTTCTCTAGAGCAGATTGGAGTAATTGAATTGAATGAAGCTTTTGCTGCTCAAGCTCTGGCGTGCATGCGAGATCTTGGGATTGCAGACGATGATCCGAGGCTGAATCCCAACGGTGGAGCAATAGCTCTAGGCCATCCTCTTGGGATGAGCGGAGCTCGACTAATTACCACTGCAAGTTATCAGCTTCAAAAAAGCGGGGAGCGATATGCTCTATGCACAATGTGCATAGGTGTGGGTCAAGGAATAGCTATTTTACTAGAGCGTGTATAATTCCGTTAACAAGCTGCTAGAAAGAACTGTGGACTGCCCCGACTTTCATTAGCACCCTCCAGCCTCATTTTGAGGCCGCTTCAAATACCTCGGGGCTGACTCCTCCGAGGTGGCTATGTCGCCTCTGTCGATTATAGAACACTTCGATATAATCAAAGATATCTTCGCGGGCCAGTTCTCGGGTTTTATAGATGCGTTTCTTGATGCGCTCCTTTTTCAAGCTACTAAAAAACGATTCGGCTACTGCATTGTCCCAACAATTACCTCGTCGACTCATGCTTGGTTGAAGATTGTGTTGTCTGCAAAAGCGCAACCAATCATCACTGCTGTATTGTGAGCCTTGATCTGAGTGTATTAAGACTTGTTTAGCGGGTCGGCGACGCCATACAGCCATCAGCAAGGCATCCAGAACAATGTCTCGATTCAGAGTGGGTTTCATAGACCATCCCACCACTTTACGTGCATACAGGTCCACAACAACAGCAAGATATAACCAGCCCTGCCAAGTACGGATATAGGTAATATCGGTTACCCAAGCCTGATCAGGACGTTCAACCGTAAAAGCACGTTCTAATCGGTTGGGTGCGATGATAGAAGGTCTACCTGAGGTGGGACGGGGAGCTTTATAGCCACGTAATGCTTTGATTTTATTAGCCCGCATGATTTTAGCAACGCGGTTCTTACCACAGTTTTCTCCCATTTCCCGCAGATCAAGGAAAACCCTCCGAGCACCATAAACACCTCCACTGGCAGTATATGAAGTACGGATAAGCTGCAAGAGCCTGTCATCTTCTATTGCTCTGTCAGAAAGTGGCTTGTGTAACCATTGATAAAATCCAGCCCTAGCCACTTTGAGTACGCGACACATCACTTTGACGGGATAGTTAAAGCGATGTTCATTGATGAACTGATACTTCACTCGGGCTGGCTTGCAAAGTACCTTGCGGCCTTTTTTAGAATATCCCGTTCCTCTTCTGCACGACGCAGCTCGGAACGTAATTTAAGTATTTCCTTTTTAGCCTCAAGCAATTCCTGTTCAGCGAGCTCTGACTTACCTGGCTTTGCGGCGTTAACCCACTTGTACAAACTGTGCTGAGATACACCTAGCCTTTCAGATACTTCGGCTATGGAATAACCACGATCTGTGATCTGTTTAACGGCTTCGTCTTTGAATTCCGGTGTGTAACGCTGTCCACTCATTCGGTCTTCCTCCTATGCAAAAAGAATAGTCGGAAAGTGCCTATTGAAGTGGGGTCAGTCCATTCTATGGCTGGGAGGTGTCTAGCAAACTAGGGGCAATTCAGAAGGCGATGGCTGATAGCCTTGAGCTGTCGTGAGGCTGTTCGAGCAATTCTATTGGCTAAAGCAGAGTTTGAGGCTGAGCAGCATACTTAATATCAGTTCAACGATTGCACTCTTGGCCATGATAAATCCCGAAAAAATGATGTGGTATTCATACAGTTTGAGGTTTCATAGTATGAATCTGCATACCATCCCAGCTTCCTACCCAAATGGATTCCCTACCAACAATCATCATGATTTCTTTACGGCCTTTACCGGGTAATTTTTGTTTCCACTCCTGTATATCTATAACAGAAGGATATGGAATATTCTCGGGGTGTGTATGCCACTCACCCAGATAGGTTTCTGTAAAACCCGATTGCTCCCAGCGAGAGCGCATTAGCGACAGATGTTGAGGATCTTTCCGAATAAACCGGTACCGGCTCTGTACATCAGCAGTAACCGGCGTTGTCGCAAAGGTAATCTCAATATGAGGCGGCCTTATCTTCCCAATCAGAATCCCGCCCGATTCCGGTTGATCCGGAGCCAGTTGCGCATAACCATTCAGTTGCTGCAGAGCGTGACTTGAAAGCAACAGGTAGCCCTTATCGGGTAGCGAGTAGATTAAGTCTTCTGTTGGCAACACGGACAGTGCTTCGTAGGTTTAGGGTTGTTGTTCTTTTGGTGTTTGATCTTGTGGTGAAGTGACAGATGCTGAAAACGGTGAAAAAACTCACCGGCCAAACATGCTTGTGCCATCTGCAATGCCATACTGGCAGCTTGAACAGATGCGCTGGTGGAAAAAGGTGTATAAGACTGGCCACAATATCTCGCAACCCGTTCGACAGAATTATCGATCTCCCCGAGTTCAAAGCGCTGCTTTGCCTGAATCCCTACCCCCTGTTTCAGGCAACGATAACAGGCCCCACGATTATCATCTAACAGAGCGCGGACAGCTTGCCCCCATGCATCAATCCAGACATGCAACACTGGTGTAGTGATCGCGTTGTGGTGCTTGGTATAGGTAAGGCTATTGGAAAAACGTTCAAAGCCGGTGGCATCGATCACAAGATCCCATTCCTGCTCCACCAGCATTTCATTCCTGAAGATTGTATCAACCACTATGGTGATCGGGGCCACTGCCTGGCGTTCAAGGTATTGCTTCAGGGCATAACATTTCGGGAGGCCGATATACCCAGGACCCAGTACATGCCGGCCAATATTTTCCGTGTTCAGGCTCTGTCCATCATAGAGCTGTAGCAGTGCTCCTTCTCCTGCACCCGCGCCGGTTTTCTGTAACAGGTCAGCCAAGTATCCACCAATGGTACCGCAACCGATCAGCGCGATGCGTTTTCCTGCTAAGGGTAGCGCTCGGTGAGGCTGATTACGGGTTAAGATGTGCTCATCTGTGGCATCTTCAACATGAAAGCGCACCATACTCTCGGTGCTATCTTCACGCATAAGGTGTTCGCGGAGTAAGCGGCCTTTGTGCTTAACCCTTTTATTTTGTTTCCTCTTCAGCGTGGTCGTAAAGTTATGCCATTTCTGGCTAAGTTCGACGGCGACACCGACGTGACCGGATGGGGTAGTGATGACGATCATCAAACGCATGTATCTCCGGTTACTGATCTGATCTACCAGGTACTGAACATAGCGCTGATTGATCTCAGACAACCATTGCAATAGTGCGGAAAAAGTCTTCGGTGGCCAGTTGTACAGATTAGTATTGATCAACGGCGGTTCGGAAATATTCAATACCAGTGCATTGAGCTGTTGTCCGGAATCCGGCAGGGCTCCGCGCAATCGCTTCCAGTCGCGGATCTGGTCTGCTGTGCCAACAACACACTCTTTATGTGTTTCCTCCTGACCCGGTACCGGCATCTCAAACAATTCCGCGATCAGATCATCCCCTTTTACCGTCAGTGATCGCAGAAAGCAGGTGTTGATATCTTCACTTCCCCAGTACATCAGAAACTCATCCGCGAATTCTTCGGGGAGTTGCTCCTTATGTGCATAGCTATGGAGCAAACGTCGGACTGCAGCGAGGATAGTCAGGATGCTCTCCTCGGGTGCAAAAAGGTCCAGTTCGGCTCGGTGGTTATCCAGATAACAGAGATGACCTGAGGTGGAACGGTGGGGGAGCTGATGGCCTAACCCGTCAGGAATCCCCTGCAGGAAGATATCAGGTAACTGGATGAATTCGGGATCAATGTCGGTAATTCGGATAGGGAAGTAGTAACCATTGATCTCATAACTACGGTCGAAAACTAATTGACCCTGAAACAGGTTGGGCGTGTAGCCAGCCTGTATCAGGGTTCTGTTGATCGTATCAGGTAGCTTTCCCAAGATTAGCCTGCCCGCATGGTGTCTTGCGGTGCCGGCTCATCCTGGATAATGGCAGGGGTGGCTTTGACCTGCTGGATAGGATTCAACCCAATCACGATAAGTTCTGGACGTTGTGGGATACGTTGGCCAAAGCTGGTGGTAAACAGTTGTACGACCTCTTCAGGGCTTCTGGGTTGTGTTAGCGCAGCTTCCATCGTGGCTTTAAAAGTACGGGCTTTTTGCACAATGGCTTGTTTCTCATCTGCTGACATCTTTCCCCGGGGGAACAGGTTTGGTTCCTCTGGATCCGAGGGGTTTTTAACACCGGCTTCGAGCTGGGTAGGTAAATGTCTCGCGATCGCCAGAAGGGCAGCGCAGTCAGAATCAAATTTTGGCTTACCTGCTTTGATATATGCCGCAAAGGTATTGGCTGCACACGCCATGAGGGTGATTGAAGAGGGACCGCCCTCTGCCCATTGCTGATCCCGCCAGCCTTTTAAAAACCGGGATACACGACGCAGGTCGCCCTGAGACTTATATGCTATACAGGCCCCTTCGAACCAGTTTCGGACCTTCATCGGATCGGATTGAACCCATTGTTCCTGATTGCGTAGCGCCAGATAGACCTCATTGGGATCCAGTTCAATCGTTTCTTTCGCTTTCAGCTCAGCCATAGCGAAGGCGGAATGTGCCTCGTCTAACGCCGGAACTTTATCGCCTGGAATCGCATACATAGGAACATCGATATGGACCAACCGGTTTACCACCAGCCGCGAACAGGTATCTTTGGAACCATCGAACACCCACCCTTTTACCTTGGCCAAGTGTTTCAGAATACCGTCGACAGCTTCAAAGATGAGGTTATTGGCGATTTCGGGTTCGTTTTGCACAATGCTCATTGGGAAGTACACCCCCATATCCAGGTCCATCTGCTGTGGAGGTTGGGCAGGGCGGTTCATCGTTTTGTATGCATAGGATCCCTGCACCTTGAACCGGGGACTGACGCGGCTTAGCTGGCGCATGATATCGACTTCCAGTGCTACTGCCCGGCCATTGATCCGGAACTCAACCACACCGCTGGCATAGGCTTTCCGTATAGCGTCAAACCCCTCCCGGATTGCTGCTTTCACATCCTCCCGACACGTACGCAGTAGCTCATCCTCCTCAGGGAGAAGGTCCAGTTGGTTTTTATAGCGATCCTTCCTGGAACAGCTTGGACTGAACAGCAATCCTTGGGCGTTAGTTCGTTGCATGCGGTGTCTCCTGGAAAATGTGGTTGGCTTTGGGACCGTGATGGAAAGTGGGTTCAGGGGCGATATGCTGGCTCATCTGGATAAAGAGTTGATCGTTACTTTTGGTTTGAGCACTGGCCTTGCCTCTGGCTTTCAGTATGCCTGCTGCATGATCATCTGCTTTATCCAGCCCCAGGCAATTATCCTGATCAATGGTTGAGAACTCATCGATTGCAAGGATCTGATTGTCTGAGAGTAGATGGGCGGTCAACGTATCATGCAGGGTTTCATTGGCAGAGAGAGTCAGCTCTATAAGTTTTTCTCCCATTCCCCACATCTTCATATAACCTGCATCGCGTTTTTTTCGGGGATCTGCAGTGCGTTCCTGACCCATGGTACCAATGCGCATCAAGTAGATATCTTCGCGTGGAATTTGCATTAAATGCGCAGCTTCATGATAAGCCATCAGTGCCGGAGAATTGGCCGCCAAACCACCGTCGACGTACCAGGTATTGTTGCAGGCAAAGACCGGGAAAAAGGTGGGGGCTGCACTGGTGGCTCGGGCAACATCGGTAACTTTCATCCGGTGATCAAGTTTGTAGTTATCCAGGTGCGGGGTCTTAAACACCTGCACTCTTCCGGTACTGTAATTAACACTCGGGATTAGTACCCGGGTGTTCAGCTCACCGATCAGTTGCCCGGCAAAGGTGTCTTCAAGAATTTTTTGTAACGGTGCTTCACTGTACAGCACTTTTCTGGCCAGCCTGAATCGCCTCAATCCTGGGATTTTCCATCGCTTGTGTTGAGGGAAGATGGTTTGACGGTTGTTATCGATGATGCGTTGTAGCTCACGGGCATTGATTCCGGATGCCAGCCCCAATGCTAAAATACCTCCGATCGATGTTCCGCAGATCATGTCGAAATGCCTGGCAATAGAATACTCCTGATCTCCGGTTTGGTCGGCCAGTATTTCTTCTAAAGTAGCCAGAACAGTGATGCTGTATAGACCACGAATCCCCCCACCACTCAAAGAGAGAATTTGGAAGGGCGTACCTGGTTTGTGCTGTGGCTTATCAACACTCATAGCAACATATTCCTTCAGAAATTGCACCAATTGGCTTATTAGAAGAGATATGTAGGGCGATTTGTTGGAAAACAACTATTCAAGAATAGCTAAAATAGGCTTTTCTACACATTTCATACCCTTCGGGAGAACAGGGGCTCTGAGTTAAATGTTTACCCATGTTATCGGAGGGGTTATAAAGCCCTAAATTGATACGTTTAAGTTACCACCCAAATGATTTTTTAGGGGTAACTTTTTACAATGCCGCTCCTCAAAGCGTCTCAAAAAGGGAGTCGGATGTTAATTAAGCTGATTTGTTTCAGGATAGCCAAAACGGCCGTCATTAAAGGGCTCAGAGATTGTCTTCGTTTTAATTACTTTTTTGGTCATAAAGTGACCACGGGAGAATACGGGTTGCAGGCGAACTTTGTCTTCGTTTTAATTCCATCGATACAGTAGCTGGCAGTTTGTTGATAGACAACTGATAAAGTGAAACAGGCTGTTGAGGTGACCGGCTATCGCTAAGCCAACAACTGCGCTTTAAAGTGCTCACCAACCGTCCGGGTAAGATATTGTTGAATGCCAGCAGCAGCGCCAGGATCAGGAAGGTTAGCTGCCTGGGCTTTAAACCTGCCCATGCCTGCCAGAATACAATACCAGGAAGGCCGCAAGTACACGAGTTGTTGGTCTATGCTGTCCAGCGCTTCCTCAAACTGGCCCGGGCCGTCCCAGGCATTGACCAGTAAAGACAGGTTTTCCGGTACCCTGATATCATGGCGACAAGCCTGCCAGTAGGGGCTGTCGGTACGCGTGTTCAGATAGTAGTGAGCCACAATGTAATCACGGATACCGTCGAACATCCTGTTCATTTCGGTATTGTATTGACTGCGGCTAGTAGTCGTTACAGGTTCACCTAACCGGCTCGACAACTGGTAAATACCATATTGCACCAGCATCAGAGCAGTAGCCTCCAGCGGCTCGATGAAGCCCTGGGCTAAGCCAATAGCAACACAATTGTTGTGCCAGTGTTCCTGCAAGCGGCCAACGGGCATAGTCAGGTGGCGAGCGGAGGTTTCATCGCTAACATTCAGACGCTGCCTTAACTCTGCCTCAGCTTCCTCCGGCGAGCAAAACTGGCTGCTGTACACATAACCATTGCCTACCCGGCTGGTCAGTGGGATATTCCACATCCAGCCACAGGATAAGCCTTCTGAGCGGGTTTGTGGCGTGATGGCCTGTTGCGGCTGATTGTGCGGGGTGGGGATGGCCACGGCGCGGTCGTTGAATAAACAATCCTGATAGCTTTGCAAAGACTGCCCAAGCCCTTGTTTCATTAGCAATCCGCGAAAGCCCGAGCAATCGATAAACAGCGTGGCAGTAAGGGGGGCGCTGCAATCGGTTTCCAATTGGGTGATGTGGCCGTTAGTGCACTGCACCTTCAGTACATTGCCGGTAAGATGCGTCACGCCTTGACGCACAGCAAAGTTGCGTAAACAACTGGCGAGTTTGCTGGCATCAAAGTGATAAGCATAATCAATGTCGCCGCCCAGAGTAGTACTAACCGGTGAGACTGCCGCTTCTGCCATTGTGGCTGCAGAGAAAAACTGCTCGGGCCGAACAGCCGCGTTCTGGCCCCGTCGCAACTGGTTGCAGTTAGCGAAGAAGTGGTCGGCGGTGTCTAAATCCAGGGCACTGAAAAAAGGGTGAAAATAACGTTTAAAGCGCTCGCTGCTGGTCCAGTTGCTAAATTCAATTCCGGTTTTATAGGTTGCATCGCAGGCGGGCATCCAGTCGGACTCCTGCCAGCCCAGTTCGGCAAAAAACTGTTTTAAAAACGGGGTGGAGCCTTCACCTACGCCCACCGTACCAATTTGTGCCGATTCGATAAGCGTAATGCGATAGCGCTTGCTCCACTTCGCCGCCAGATAGGCCGCACACATCCAGCCGGCGGTGCCGCCGCCAACGATAACGATTGATTCGGGCTGTTGAGTGCTATTGGTCATAGTGGCTACCGGCTGGTGGATTCGCGAACAATCAGTTCAGGCACAAAGATATCGGCGGGAACGGTTTGGTTCTCGGCTTTACGTTTACGGGCCTGCAAAGAACGAATTAACGAAGATGTAGCGCGCTGGGCAATTTGCGCCGTGGGCTGCGAAGCGGTGGTGAGTGGCGGAAACGTCTGAGTTGAAAAGGGGCTGTTCTCAAACCCGGCAATAGCCAGCGCTTCAGGTACATCTACGCCTTGCATACGGGCGCCGAACAGCGCACCCGCGGCTATTTCATCGTTACAGGCAAATAGCGCGGTGGGCGGCTGAGGCAATGCCAGCAGTTGCTGAATACTTTGTACACCGGTACCAAATGAGTAGGTGCCTTCAACCACCAGGTCCGGGTCCGGGTGAATACCCCGATCGGCAAGGGCCTGATAAAACCCGCGTTCCCGTTCGGTGGTGGAATGGTGTTGTTTTTCACCCGCGATAAAGGCAATACGTTGGTGTCCCTGGTTGATCAGGTGCTCGGTGATTTGGCGGGCAGCCTGATAATCGTCTACCAGTACACAGGGCTTGTCATCAGGGGCTTTATCGCCTGAAAGTACCCGCACATACTGAATGCCTTTTTCGTCCATAGCCTGCAATACGTCGGGCATCTCTGACAAGGGGGGAGACAGGATCAGCCCGGCCAGTCGAGCACTGTTAACCATGTTAACCAACTCATCGATAATGTTAGCGTTGGTGGCGTCGCAGGGGTGGATTAGCAGCTCGTAACCATTGGCACGACACTCCTTAAGAATACCGTTCTGCATGGCCAGAATGTAGTAGGCGTTGGGGTTGTCGTAGACGTAACCCAGCACATAGTTGTCTCGCCCGGCTAAATCACGGGCCGCTTTGTTGGGGCGGTAATCCAGGGCGTCGATAGCCTGCTGTACTTTAGCCAGCGTATCGGGTTTTACCGTGCCTTCGTTATTGATAACCCGGGAAACGGTTTTAATGGATACACCGGCGTATTCCGCAACACTTTTTATCGTGGCAGACATTATGCCTCCAGAATAATTTTTAAACAATTTTTTGCATATACTTATCAGTAGGTTACGTAATATTCATGCCGAATAGTAAATAAATATGTTTGCAAAGGTTAATTCCTTGTTGTAGCTTAACACTCAATGACAGCGTTGTCATTAACCAAATTCTGGCTAGTGAACGCGACTGTCATTTTATTTATGAGTAAAATGACAGCGTTGTCATTATGATGAGAACAAGGACTTGAGTGATGCATAAACACAGAATAACTAAACTAACTCGTGGGCTTCGTCTGGCACTTGCAGTAGGTGCTGTTGCGGTAACTTCAGCGCCGGCCGCTTTCGCACAAGAAGGTGCAGACAATACTGAAGTGATTGAAATCCGTGGTATTCGGGCAAGCCAGAAAGAAAACATAAACACCAAACGCTTTTCCGACAGTGTGGTGGATGCCATTACCGCAGAAGATATTGGCAAATTCCCCGACAAAAACGTGGCAGAGTCACTGTCACGTATCCCGGGTATTACGATTGACCGGGATTTTGGTGAAGGTCAGGGTGTGACCATTCGGGGTGTACAACCCGATCAAAACCTGACCTTACTGAATGGTCAGGCGGTGGGTACCGCACAATGGTTTGTATTGTCTGACGCTACACGTAACTTTAACTTTGAGATCCTGGCTTCAGAAATGGTCGCCGGTCTTGAGGTGTATAAATCATCACAAGCGGATTTAGATGAAGGCGCACTCGGTGGTACGGTCATTCTGCGCACCCGCAAACCGCTGGACCTCGATGCCAATACTTCGCAGGTGTCGATTGAAGGGCAGTACAGTGACAACGCAGAAACGACCGATCCGTCATTGTCTGGCTTATACAGCTGGAAAAATGACGAGGGAACGTTTGGTTTACTGGTTTCTGCCAGTTATCAACAACGAACCGTTCAGCGTGAAACCAATGAAGATTTTGGCTGGTTTGGCCCCAGCATTGCGCGTATTGACCCGCTTATTGAAGCACCGCAGGGTGCCAGTGAGCGCGGCGCTATTCCATGGGGAATGGGTTCAGCCTTGTTTAAGCAGGATCGTAAACGTAAAGGTTTCGATATTACCGGTCAGTGGCTGGTCACCGACGATCTGGACCTGTCTCTGCACTATATGTCGTCGGTAATGGAAGCGGATAACGTTAACTCCAACCTTATCGGTATTCCGTTCAGAGGCGTGGCCTTCTTAGGCACAGATACCAATCCGGGTACCGTAAGTAACGGTATTGTAGATTCACTGGCGGTAACCGGTGTACCAAACCGTCCGGGCTGGGCACGCCATATTGCTTACGACAATATCTACCGTGATGGCTCTGAGATGTCGACCGACGTGCTCGATTTGGAAGGTACCTACACCCTGGAAAATGGCGAACTGCACTTTCAGTTAGGCACCACCAGTGGTGAAGGCACCAACAACGACTTCTTCACCGAGTTCTGGGTAACCCCGGATGATGAACGCGCGTCTTTCGACTTCTATAATCCAGGCGGTACTAACCCTTACATCGATTTTGTGAGTGCGAGTCCCTGGTTGGCTAACCCCGGTGATGAAATGTGGTTAGGCGGAATTTTTGATCAGGAAAACAGCACCGAAGATAAAGAAGACTACCTGCAGTTTGACTACAGTCACTTTGTAGAGTGGGGCGCGATTAATGAAATTAAATCCGGTATGAAATTCCGCGACCGCAGCTTCTCCCAGCAGCGCTACCGAACCGAGCTGGCTAATCTGGCCCCCACCGGTGAAGGCAGTCTGGGACCGGCGAGCGACTTCTGGAGCGGCGATATGGTTAATGTAAGTCATTCGCAAACCAATGGTGTGGCAGCGAGCTACTTTATGCCGGACAAAGACCTCATGTACTCGGCGTTATATAACGTTTCTGAGTGTAACGAAGGGAATGCCGGTGGACTGTGTCGTAACAGCAATGTGTTTTTGAAAGATGCCTCTTTCGACATTGAAGAAAGTATTACCGCCTTGTACACCATGGCAAAATTTGCCACCGACGATCTGCGCGGTAACATTGGCATACGTTATGTTGAAACTGATTCAACCTCGAATGGCTTTGATTTAAATTCCGGTCAGGACGTGGCTTACGACAGCGACTATAAAGAATGGCTGCCCAGTGCAAACATTGCTTATAACCTGTCTGAAGATGTTATCTTACGTTTTGCTGCCGCCCGTGTGATTACCCGTCCGGCGCCTTTCCAGCTGGCTCCGGCAGTCAACCTCACCCCGGAAACCAGCTCAGGCTCAGCGGGTAACCCGGCGCTGAATCCGTTAACAGCGAATCAGTTTGAAACGGGTGTGGAATGGTATTTCGACAGTGCATCACTGGCGTCAATTACCTTCTTCAGAAAGGATATCAGCGACTTTATCTTTACCAAAACCGTGGCTAAAGAAATTAACGGTCAGCAAATTAACCAGCTGAGTACGCCTGAAAACGGTGGCAAAACGGCGCTTGAAGGCTTTGAATTCCAGCTTCAGCACGCCTTTGAAAACGGCTTTGGCGGGTACTTTAACTACACCTACACTGACCTCGACGATGCGGAAATTGACGAAGCCGCACCGGTACTGGATGATGACGGTAATATCATTGGTGCTACGTTAACCAGCCGGACGGTGAGCTTCCCCAATACGTCGAAGAACTCGTTTAACGTGGGCGTTTATTATGAAACAGACCAGTACAGCGCGCGTCTGAACTACAATTATCGTTCGGAGTATTTCATTGCTCAGGCCGAAATTGGTACTCAGTATCGCGATGAGCAGGCGCAACTGGATGCGCAGTTCAGCTGGCAGTTTAATGACAACGTCACGTTTAAAGCGGAAGCCTTAAACCTGACCGATGAAATCTGGGAAAACTACTATGTACGGGAGTCGGATGGCGCTCGCTTAGGTGGTACCCAAAGTGCCAATGGTCGACGCCTGTTTGTTGGCGCGAGCATGAGCTTTTAAGCAACTACCGCTGGCCGGTTATTTGCCGGTCAGCGGCTGACACTGCCCAAAGAATTACTACTCTGTTTACCCTAATCCACCACGAAGATGTTCAATGATGATCAATACCCTAATTAAATATTGTCTGGCCTGGTCTTTTGCGAGTTTAAGTGCAAGCGCTGCGACCATCACCCAGCACGAGCTTAACCAGTTGGGCAGAACACTGGTCGTGCAATATCAGGTATTGGATAATATTGATCAGTCGGCTTGTCAGTCCGCCGGGATTGCCGGGCACTGTTTCAGCGCGCAAATCCGTTTGCAAACCCAGGCCGTGCCACTGACCAGGGGGACAGTGATTCATTTTAGTCACATTACGCCCATCGCAACGGCGCAAAGCGTGGCGGTTAGCATTAGCCATATTAATGGCGATCATCATCAAATGTCTCTTTCTCAGACCATCCCTGCTCACACCACTGAGGATATTCGCATAATGGCACCGGCCTGGCATGCGGCCCGGTCTGACATTATGCCGAATTACTATTTGGTTGCCGGGGCACTGGCCCCGGTGGTTATCGACAGTACCGTGCAACAGATAGAGCAAGGTACTGGCTTACCGGTGAACGCTCACACCGGTACCTGGACCAGACCAAATCAGTATCGCCGTAATGCCGAAGATTCACTGCCTCTTGAAATCAGCCGAGCGCAATTTGCCTCGTTACCAGAGCAGTGGGCGGCGTCCAGTGCTCATCGGGTGATACCGCAAGTGAAAACACGCCAGGATAGCTTGCAAAAAAGGGCGCTCGCGGGTATCAATCTGCCATCGAATGCGGCCCATCTGGCACCCTGGATACCACTCGTTGAGCAGTTAGGCTTACCGGTTGGTGAGCGTCTGGAAACCATTAAGGTTATTTTCGCGGCGCAGCAGTTTAGCAGTGCTGAGCAATATGAGTTGCGAGTCGATGAGCACACCATCACCCTGACTGCGGCTTCCGATACCGCGGCTGGCTATGGTCTGTTAACCCTGGCTCAATTGCGCGAACCGCAAAGCGGTCAGGTTGCCGTCACCACTATAACCGACGCCCCTCGATTTGCTTTTCGGGGCGTCCATTTTGACATTGCCCGCAGTTTTACCGGCTATGAGTCGATTACCATGCTGCTGGAGCAGATGGCGATATTAAAACTCAATAAACTCCACTTGCACGTCAGTGACGATGAAGGCTGGCGTCTGGAAATTCCCGGGCTACCGGAACTCACCAATGTAGGTGCTTATCGGTGTCATGATGAGTCGGAGCGTCAATGCCTGATGCCACAACTGGGGTCTGGTCCGAGCCGGGATGCCGGGGTTAATGGCTATCTGAGTGTTGAGCAGTATCAATCTCTCCTGCAGTTGGCGGCACAATGGGGCATAGAAGTGATCCCGTCGCTGGATATGCCGGGCCATTCCAGAGCAGCAATTAAGTCTATGGAAGCCAGGCATGCCCGCCTGATGGCCGAGAACAAGCCCGAACAGGCCGAAATGTACCTGCTCACTGAATTTAGCGATACGTCGGTGTATTCCTCAATTCAGCACTATAACGACAACACCCTTAACCCGTGTTTACCGTCAACGTTTCGCTTCATTGATAAGCTGCTGGCGGAGCTTAAAGCGATGCATCAACAAGCGGGTGTGCCGCTTACTACCTATCATATTGGCGCCGACGAAACGGCCGGCGCCTGGACAAAATCAGCGGCTTGTCAGGATTCAGGCATTGCGCCCCACGATATTGCCAAAACCTTTATTCAGGAAATCATTAAGCTGGGTAACAGCAAGGGGCTGGTAATGGCCGGCTGGAGCGATGGCATGATGGAAGCCTTACCGGCACTGCCAGAGGCCAATGTATACGTTAACGTTTGGCAGACGCTGCCAGCCGGCGCTAGCAACACGATTAGCCAGTTAGCCGCGTCCAATATACCGGCGGTATTGTCACTGCCGGATGTGCTGTACTTTGATTTTCCGTATCAAAACGACCCTCTCGAACCGGGTTATTACTGGGGAGCTAAGTCAGTATCGTTAAAAAAAGTGTTCGGGTTTATGCCGCAGTATCCTGGCCAGCACTCGACGCTCTGGACTGACAGAATGGGGCATCCCTATGATGATGAACCGCGCCAGCAGGCTACTGAAGTTCTGGGTATGCAGGCGCAGCTCTGGACCGAGATTACCCGCGATCAGCGCAGTGTTGAATATATGCTTTTCCCCCGTTTACTGGCCTTTGCTGAGCGTGCCTGGCATCAGGCTGAGTGGGAAGGCAATGCCTCACAAGCGGATTATCTTACTGAGCTGAATCGCGACTTTACGGAATTTACCCAGGTGGTGGCGAAGCGCCATTACCCACGGCTGGTTAAGGCGGGTATTAATGTCCGGATCCCACCGCCGGGATACCAGATTAATGAACAACAGCAAATAGTACTGCGGGCTGCCATGCCGAATCTGAAGCTGGAATACAGCGCAGATGCCAGTACCTGGCACACTTACACCGGAGCTCTATCTAAAGATTCTATTCATTTTGTGCGCGCGCGCTTAATTAACAGCCCTCACACCAGCCGAATTATCGCAGTGGAACCCTAATCAGCATGCTGACGACAGACCCTAATAATTTTTATATCACTGCCCACAAGCGTAATTCAGTGAGTTGGTGGCGAGGCAACTATCGCAAGTTGAGAACAATTAGCTATGAAAAGTAACACGTATTTTATTGGTGTTGATGGAGGAGGGAGCCGTTGCCGGGTTCGTCTTGAAGATCAGCACGGCAAGGTATTGTCGACCGCCAGCAGCGGTCCGGCCAACATTATGCGCAACCCGGATGTAGCCGAAGCCTCTATTCGCCAGGCCGCAGAGCAGGCTATTAAGCAAACCGGGCTGTCTATTACTGCCGAACAGGTAGTGTTGTGCGCAGGATTGGCAGGCGCCAATATTGCTGGGGCCAGTCAGGCGTTTTTGAAGCGTGAACTGCCCTTTATGCGGGTTCATCTTGTGAGTGATTTACACGCCGCCTGTGCCGGCGCTCACCGAGGCAATGCCGGGGCAGTGATTGTGTGTGGGACCGGCTCATCGGCTACACGCTATGCCAACCATACGTTTACCGACTTCGGTGGTCATGGCTTCCCGATTGGCGACAAAGCCAGCGGTGCCTGGCTGGGATTACAGGCCATTCAGCATACTCTGCTTGGCTATGACCATCTGGCGCCCCGCGATGCGGTATTCGACGCAGTTTCTGCGCACTTCAACAGTGAGCAGGCCGAAGACATTGTTCAGCAGTGCAGTGGGTTTAATTCTAATGACTACGCGGCCATCGTGACCTCACTGATGCCCTTATATCAAAATGGTGACAGTGTCGTTGCAGGCTTTATTGAGCAAGGCCGTCATTATTTACAGTGTCTTGCCGAACAAGCCATTGGTAACAGCGAGTTCGAATTATGTTTAATTGGCGGGCTGACCGCCGTTTACCAACCGTTATTAAGTGATGCCATACAGCAGCGGATCCAGCCCTGCGCGCACAGCCCCGAACAGGGCGCAATCTTATTGGCAAAACAAGCAGTAACATCCGGAGAGGGATAATGACCAACAGTATTATGGCGCACGAGGCCCGTCAGGCCGCCACAGTAATTGCCGATCAACTTAAACACAACAAGCCCGTGTGCGATGCGCTTGCCGAAACTTTACGCACTCTGCAGCCGAGTATGATCATGATGATAGCCCGTGGCTCTTCTGATCATGCCGGTGTGTTTGCTAAATATCTTTATGAAGTGGAGCTGGGGATCCCGGTGTGCGCTGCGGCACCTTCGGTATCGGGAATTTTCAATAAACAGCTTAACCTGAAAAATGCGCTGGTGATTGTGATTTCGCAGTCGGGACGAAGCCCGGATATTCTGCATCAGGCCAAATTCGCTAGGCAGGGCGGTGCTTACACGGTGGCACTGGTAAATGATGAGAGTTCACCGCTGGCGTCCATTTGTGATGCCGTGTTACCCATACGTGCTGGCAAAGAGCAGGCGGTGGCCGCTACCAAGAGTTATCTGGCCAGTTTATCGGCGCTGCTGCAGCTTTGTGCCGTGTGGTCTGAAAACAAGGCCCTGGAAGCATCGCTTGCCGACTTGCCTGCGGCCATGCAAGCCGTTTGCGAACAGCCTCCACAGCTTAAAACCGACCATTTGCAGGGCGTTCAGAACTGCATAGTATTAGGGCGCGCCTTTGGCTATGCGATCTCCAGAGAAGTGGCGCTTAAACTTAAAGAAGTATTGAGCATCCACGCCGAATCATTCAGCAGTGCAGAGTTTATTCACGGGCCGGTAACCCTGGCTGAAAAGCCGTTGTTGATTATTGACCTGGACATTCCCGATGAGTCACAGCCCTATCATCATACGATGTCAGACAATGTGCGTCAGCGAGGTGCTAACATGGTGAAAATGGACTGCGCCAACACGACCTTGCACAAAAGAGTGGTACCCTTACTGCTAATGCAGCGTTTTTACCTGGATATTGAACAGGTGGCGATGGAAATGGGCCTCGATCCTGATACGCCGCCGGGGCTGAACAAAGTGACGGAAACCGTATAAATGAAGATGTGTGTACAGCGGGTGATCACCCCAGACGGTGTGCTGGAGAATACCAGTCTTACTGTTGAAGATGGCGTTATTGTGGCGATTGAGCCGGCGGGCACCGAGCCGGTGCAGGCAGGCACGCTGATCCCGGGCTACTTTGATACCCAGGTTAACGGCGGCGGAGGCGTGTTATTTAATCAGCACCCGGACGCCGCCAGTCTGGATAAGCTGGCGCGGGCTCATCTGCGTTTCGGTACCACCTCCATGTTACCCACGTTAATCACCGATGGTGAGCCGGCCATGGCAAGAGCCGCTGATGCTATTGCCGAAGTGATAGCCGACGATCACCCCACCATCGTAGGTGTGCACTTTGAAGGGCCGTTTCTGAACGTGGCTAAAAAAGGCGTTCACGAAGCGGGCTTTATTCGCCATCCCAAAGACAGTGAACTGGCTATTTTATCCCGCCAGGATCTGGGCCGGGTGTTGGTAACGGTAGCGCCGGATAATGTGGACGTTGGATTTATTCGCGAGCTGGTGGCAGCCGGCGTGATAGTGGCGTTAGGGCACAGCAATGCTACCTACGAACAGGCCATGGCAGCCCTGCAAGCCGGTGCCAGCGGTTTTACTCATTTGTACAATGCCATGTCGGCCCTACAATCCCGCGCGCCTGGCATGGTAGGAGCGGCACTGAATCACAACGATGCCTACTGCGGCTTGATTGTGGATCATCATCATGTACACCCGCAAAGCGCAGCGCTGGCAATAAAAACCAAAACGGCACAGCGCACTATGCTGGTGACTGATGCCATGGCCCATGTGGGCACAGACTTAACCGAGCTGGCTTTTTTTAATACCGTTATCGAGCGTCATGGCGATAAGCTGATTACGCCGGAGGGAACGTTGGCCGGTTCTTGTCTGGATATGCATACCGCAGTACTTAATTGTCACCGCGACCTGGGCTTT
>Ga0213838_1000575_pt1 | contig 24884 bp, 26 predicted proteins | sample SWPATP13_FD_160577 | JGI IMG/M metagenome (GOLD analysis project Ga0213838, IMG submission 160577) | Coastal seawater microbial communities from Marineland, Florida, United States - SWPA TP1 #3 | ecosystem: Environmental > Aquatic > Marine > Coastal | place: USA: Florida | collected 2016-08-06 | reverse complement strand
CTCTCAACATTGCAGACTGCATAGCTTGCGTCACGGAACCTGTACCACTATCAGTCAGCAGATCGATAAACACTTTGTCGCTCGCTAATAAAAAAGGGTTGTAGCCCGCTTTCATCAACGCCTGCTCTCGCTCTCGTTCAGTCGTTCTTTTCACTGGTTCAATAACCCTGATGCGATAAGGCTCCGGCAAATAGTGTGAATCCATCGGCTGCGCGTGATTATTACTACTCATTACTGACATAGATATTTCTCCAGACATTTTTATTAAGGCGCATTGGCGGAAGCTATCCGTTAGCACATTTAGACGCTTCGAGTTTTCCTCCAAGTACTTAATTCAAACTGAACCAACTCAATAAAATTTGATATTAATTTCAACGTAAATTAACCATTAATAAGAAAGGGTCTTTCCTGACAACTCCATCACAAATTCCTAAATCCGCCCTACTGAACGCTCTCTTAAATTAATAATGAATAATTAAATAACCTATTTATTTTAAAAATATCACTATCCGAGTGTGCAATTGGTGGTATTTCAAGAAAGAGGTAGGAATACCCAAATAACGAAAACGAACGAAGAGAGTCCACTATGATACTAGGCAATACTTTAATCGTTGGAGCGGGGCCCGCCGGTATTCAAACCAGTCAAATATTAGCTCCTTTCAGTAGGAAAATAGCACTTGTAAGCAAAAGCTCCCATCAATGGGAGAAGAGAAAGAAATTAATAAAACAACATGGATCTATTGCTAGCTGCGAAGTATGTAAACCACAATTAGCTCCTCTAGCAGGGCTAGTCAGATTCGATGAGCTTTATACTGACCTTTCCCCCCTCCCTTCATCTTGGGACACTTTAGTCTTAGCCACACCGGCTCACGCCTATTGTGATGTATTGGCTTCTTTTTCTGAACTTTGTTTAAAAAATTTAAAACAAATCATTCTTATGTCATCAATGCTCGGTGGGTTGCTTATCTTAAAGGGAATGTTAGAAAAGAAAGGGGCGAATCCTAATATCATCCTTTTCTCTAGCTACTTCGCAACGTCCTATTTTGTTTCTGACTCTACAGCAAAATACCCACTCACGGTCCAGACCAAAACGGTAAAAAAGAAAGTTTATCTTTATCTTTCAAAATCCAATGAAGTGATATTCAACGCTTTACGAAACGCCCTAGAAAAAATCAATGTTCAAGTAGCCCTCTTAGATAACCCATTCAACGTAGAAGGTAGAAACGTTGCTGCTTATGTGCACCCTGCGTTTTTAATCAATACGTTTTCTTTGGATCATATTCTGTCACACGAAGATGAGACTAAATACATGTACAAACTGTATCCTGAGGGGCCTATCACTATGGGGTTGATCAAGAATTTACTCTTTCACTGGAAATCTATTTCCCGTCTACTTGAGCATTACTCCGCAGGCCCAATTAATCTACTTCAGCTACTAAATGATGAGACCCCTTCAGTACATGAATCCACAATCCCTAAGGATAAGATAGATTCATTCAATGAACTTCATGAGATAGAACAAGAGTATCTACTCTATGTTCGATATAGCACGATACTAATAAACCCAGACCCGTTTTCAGAATCCGACTGTGAAGAAGTTTCAGCCAAGCCGTATCTCAAAGGAAAGGTGAAAAAAGGAAGACTACAACTGCCTAGAACCCCCCTAGAAGATCTACAAACCCTTTATTGGCTTAACCATTTAGTTCAGCGATCTAACCTAATCTCTTCTGTCACATTTCAATCAATAGACGTGTTTGAAAATTGGATAAAAGAAAGGAACCTACCCAATACGTTAATCCAAGCCTTAAAACAGCGCGCTAATGAATATTACGAATATGCTAGCCCTTCTATCAATCAATAAATTACTCTTAATTACTACTAGACACATCGTTCATTCGCTTAGCATCTTAAAATTTTGCTTCAAAAAGAGTAACAGAAGGAAAAGGAGATTAAGGTGCGAATAAGACAAGCAACGCTCGATGACATGCCCTCTATCAATGCGCTGTGTCACGAACAACTTACCGGCAGCCATAGTAAAATTAACCATTACGACAGAGAGCGAAACGAATACAGCTTAAGTGATTACAACCTCAGTAAGTTAAGGATCATTGATTTACTTTTTACAAAGTCGTTGATGAAGAAGAAACTGGCCAATAAGAATATCTATTTTTTTGTCGCAGAAACGAAGAAGAAGCAAGTTATAGGTTACCTAATGGTCAGTGTCCATTCCCCCAAAAAAAGGGCCGTTCTACAGCAACGTCCCCTATCTTTCTACGCTTATATCGAACGATTTTATGTGTCGTATAAATACCACGGACAAGGCATTGAGCTTGCACTGCTCAACAGCTTTGATTACTGGAAAAGATACAAGTCCGTACACTAATATTATCTTTCAAAAACGGATGAAATTTGTCAATGCTCAGGCTGAGCATTGACAAATCTCCCCAAGAATTAAATCAGTCTAAAACGGTTCGTTTTCCATTCAAGTGCATCAATCACACCTTCTTGGTACATGCCACCCCAATCATAAAAGAACGGCGCATAACCGTAGCCACCGGTTAAGTGGGAGAGAGCAATGCACACCATCACAACCCCTGCTGAAATGGCGTATTCGATTGGGTCTCCGGTTCGAAATCGACCTCCAAATAAATGGAAGCGCCTATCACTGTATGGTGAAAAAGGTACACCAGATACTGTCATTGCATCAGTCAAAATATGGCTAACGCCACCCCAAGTAAATGCCATCCCAATACCGTGGTAATCCCAAACCAAAGTAAAGGCTAGGGCAGCCAGTAACCAATGCGTAAAGACATGCGTGGGGCCTCGGTGTTTGATATGTCGATTGCCAACCTTAAGTAAGTATTCAAACCAATCCGGTGCGGTTGCACCGGCAACACAAACCGCGACATGAGGCGGGGAAACTACAGCACAAATCGCACCAGCAATTAATGTGTGATTAAGCCACTTCATTGCGCTTTGATATCGGAAGTAGGGCGGGGAAGGAAAGCGATTTTTTTAAGGTAACGATTCATCTGTTCGGTGTACGTCGCTTCGCACATAGCGACCAAAGCTAAACGGTGCTCAACAATTTTGGCTTCATGCGCCAAAACATCTCGATGAGAAGAGGCCACTTTTTCAAGTAAAGCGACTTGCTCTGAGACGTTCGCCACCCCTTTTTTCACTCTCAGTTGCGCTCTGGCCTCCAAAGAAAGATAAAGCCCCATTAAACGGTAAGCATAGTTTCGATCGGCTAAGGATTGAGTAAAGCTTGCTACAGAGGTCGCTGTAGCGGTTCGACGTTGATATTCCCATTGACGTTCCCGAGATTGCTCCGTTGTCGAGTAGAGCGGCATCTTGCCAACTATTCCAATGTAATGCTCTGTAATCTCAGGCCAACTTTCAGGATCATATTCATCGATGTTGGATTTCATGCCCGCCACTAAGTTTAAGTCGAGCTTAAATTTGCTCTTCTCTGGGTAGCACTTAAGCACTGTGTTAAAAATCGCATCCGGGTCCACTTTTGGGGCTGGCGTCAGGGCAGGGGTTGGTACATTGTAGTGGGGGGCTTGGCCTTTTAAAGTAGGGAGCTCGTAGGGCTTTATTTCTGGCGGCCGCACCTCAGCTTCTTTCCAAGGCACACTGATCCCCCAATCATTGGCATAGGCAGAACTGAACGTGCATAAACTCATCCATATAAGGAAAACATTAATCAGCACGCGTCGACCTTCTTCCAGTTCCTAACATCTGCAGACCACCGATGACCGCGCCAGCCTCCCATGCACCGGCCACCACACACATCGCCACCATGAACCAAATTAAGGCTTTGGTGGTGTCGTAACTAACATCACTCTCTAAGTTAATTCGCTGTGGAGTACGGCGCTCTACGATAGGACGAAAAGAAGGGGGAAGTCGGCCTTCCTCACTTGATGCCATTAACCAAACTTTGGCTGACAATAAACATTTACGAGCTATCTGTGCCTTCCGGCCTGTCAGTTTATGAGCATCATCAATAAAAAGTAAGGCTTGGGTGTCAAGAAGGTAATCAGCCAAGAGATCCGCCTTAAGCTGCAAATTGAGCTTCCCCCAGGGCATATAATCTTCTGATTGCGCTTCTTTGTCTTGGTGCCATTTTGCAATACCTTTCACCTCCACCCAACTAGATAAAGGCATCAACCCCTCTAGTAAAATAGGCGACGACTTTTTCCCCCAGATTTCGTGTCGGCTATCCTTCAAGCGCATGAGCCAGCGGCTTTTTCCTGAATCATGGGCTCCAGTAATTAACTGACACTCCTTCCGGCGCAAACTGGTTTCTTTACGATCACAACTTGGTGCAAAGCGTCTTGGAGCATCAACAATCAATGGTGTCACATAACGTGTCCCATCTCTTCGCACTCGTTTATGATCGGTTCTGAGTTTTAAAAATCGCATTCTATTCCATCCTTACTTGGTCAGAATAGAATGCGATTGAACAAACAAAAACACCAAAATAAGAGACTTCGAATTTACTCAAAATTCAATGTAACCGAGATGTTTATTAGTAAATAAAAATTAGAGGATAAAGCGAAGAACCTCTATCAAAACCGCGCAGCAAGAAAATTTTTCATTCGAAACATAGGGGTAAACAACAAAGATAAAAGAGACCACGACAACCCAATAACCATATGGACGAATAATACGGTCTTTTAATTCGTCCATATTTATAGCAAGCATAGGGAATCTATGACGGGCTGGGTGATGCCACAAAAAAACGTTAGCATCAACAGCAACTCATCTTTCATTTTATGTTGGTTCTTCAGTCTCATATTTTATCAAGCGCGTATTTATACGACAGATTAATTAGGGCTGGGCATAGTCGCTTGGCTCGCCACACCATTGCAGGTCAAGACGTCACTCTTTCCCCTTTCTAAACAAGTTTGTGTACCACTTGATCAATCTTCTTATTTAGCGAATTCATCACTGAGAGCTTGTTTGTATCTAAATCTAATGACCTAAATTTAGCGTGTCCCCGTCTAGACACTATGACACTGTCACTTACTATTTTTTCGTTAAGCTTAAAAACTTAAACTCCACCCATTTATTTTATATCGCTGGCGAGTACCCGCAACGATCAGGGTAGTAAGACCCTAAAATGCAAGCTACACAATAAAAAGTTAAGTGTTCAAATAAGAAATAAATGGGAAATCAAACGATCAAAAATTCATAGATTAATGAAAATAAACATATCAATTACATACAATTAGTGGCAAATACAAATTAATTTTAAGATAAGATCATTAAAGTAGTGATACTTACTTAACAAGCAAAATCAAAACTCACTAGAGATTTGTTTTTGCTTGTTAAGTCACCGACTGAACCTAAGTGAAGTTGGTATTGTTTTAAAACTAGATCCTAAAGGTTCTAGTTTCTTAGTACCTGCCTAAAAATATCAACATTTACCGAAAAAGTATCAACATCTGCCGAAATAATATCAACATCTACCGAATTAATATTGATATTAGACGATCATTAATATAAACATTTACCGAATTAAAGAGTTATCATATGAACATTAACCGATCTAAGGGAAGGGTAAGATCATAATTTAAGGTTAATTTATGATGACTAGGCAAAACTGCCGAAAAAACGATCAAAGCATAGCCTCAATCAGGAATCCTATCATTCGTTTGATCCTTAAAGCTAAAGTAAACATTTACCGATATAAGTAATTATTTACCGATATTTATACATAATTTATGTGATGAGCTATAGATATTTGCCGAAATCATATAGACATCTACCGAAGTTAATGAGGTAAGTAAGGTTATCTGTTAAAATGATACTATCGCACTCTTAGGTAATGATCATGACGTTATCATCCAACTCTAGCCTGACAGTTATTAATGAAGAAGACCGAAAAAATCGGTTTATCTCATCAATTCTTTTCTCTAGAGCAACCATCTTTCATCCTGCTTCTCGTTTAACTTCTACGATGCAGTCAAAACTGATTCAAATCGCTCAAAGTGGTGGTACTGATCCAAATCACCCACTAGAAAGTGTGAATATTAATAGTTATGGAAAGAGTTTCAGAGTTGATCTGCATGTAGATTACCTACTACAACCTCATCGCGATATCCTCGAAACTATGCTGGCCTACGCGCAAACCATTCAATTAGACGATGCTTCTTATGAAGCCGGCGCACGTTTAACTTGGTCCCAGGTGTACCAAACGATTTCTGATGGAGGAATTTCAGATACTCAACAAGATGGCTTCGACTCTTTTATTGACCGAGATGCCACAGTTCTATCGATGAGTATGTATGAACTAGCTACCCGAATGGGCATGGCGACCACTCGCGCGAACTACGATCAAATTGAACGCCGAATTACTCAATTAGCCACGGCTCACTTAGTGATTAATGAGCTTGATGAAGAGCAGAGTGTAGTGGGTAAAAAACCATTAGAGTTTGTTCAAGATTACCGTTTTTATTGTGACCGAAGTAAATTTAAAACAGGCCGTAAAAACAGTAAGAACCTCACAAATCATGTGTTCTTAGTGCCAGACATGCGCCTGCTTCAAGCGATACGCGATCATGGCTACTATTACCGATTAGAACAACACAAAATGACCAACTACAGTAAACCATCAGTTCGTTCATTCTTAAAATACATTACCACGCATAAAGCTGAGTTCTTACACAACAAGAAGTTTGAGTGGGCACTCGATAGTTACATTCAATCTATTGCTTCGAAAGTCAGTCATAGCTTTCGTAGTGATCTCAGAAAAGATTTGTTGGCCAATGCTGTGCAAATCGAAAAAGACTTCAGCCTTCAATTTCGCGATGTCGGGAATGGCATACAGATATTCTACATTGGGGAGAGTGAGTCATGATCACTCAATCTCTGGATAGCTTGATGTCTTCACCTGCAAGTCAAAACCTCAGCTTCAGTTTAAAAGGGTTGCTCAAAGGGCATGTAGGCATGTTGATTGCCGCCCCGAATGTCGGTAAATCTCACCTGGCACTTTGCATTGCAATGGAACACGCATCTTCAATGTCTTTACTCGGGATGAGCGCGGCCGACAAACCCACAAAAACCTTAGTATTGAGTTCAGAAGATGGAGCCGGCGTGATTCAATCTCGCATGAAAGAAAAGCTGGCTAATTGTACTGCCACTATTAAGTCTGAGCTAAAAAGTAACCTGCACTTTCTCACAGATATTGAACCGATAGTGATCCCACCTGATAGTTCGGTACAAGAGCAGGCAGAACATAAGCAGTACTTAGAACAACTCAAACAAACCTTCTCGGAATTCGACTTAGTGATAGTGGATACGGTGACGGAATCAATAGGCCGTTGTGAGGAAGTCAAACACGATCGCTTGATAAAAAATGTCTTTCAAAACCTTGCCAGTGAATCAGGGGCCAGTTTGTTGCTTGTCCACCATGTGAATAAAGATGAGATCCGCGGTAACCAAGAAATTACCATGGCATCAGGCGCAGGCTTAACATCGGTAATGCGACTAACAAAGTGCTTGTTTACGTTAAAGAGAAGCAAAGAATCGTTGTCGATTAAATACCTGAAGAGTAATTACTTACCTGAAAATGAAAATCAAGAGTTCGAGGTTGAAGTGAGGCAAAGCCTCACGATTAATCCGCAGGTATTCAGTTTGAAATCCAAGGCGTCTAAGCCTGCTCGCTCAGCGCAAAGCATTAAGCAGAACCCCAAAAAAATCACGCTGTCAGGGACAATTCCAGAGCAGGAAGAAATGGAAGAGCGTAAAAACCTCAGGGACGTTTTATAAGCGACCTCTCACGCTTTCAAACAGCACCGACATTCGGTGCTGTTTTTTTATCTGACCTAATTCGCACTCTCTTTTATCCGTTCACGTTCTTTCGTTCATCTTGTTCACCTTAGGTAACCTTATTTAGGGAGAAATTATGGCGAACTATGCGTATTTAAGGGTTTCATCAGACAGCCAAGATGTGGCAAACCAAAAGCACGGGATCTATGACTACACCAATAAGGTAGGAATAGGTCATTTGGTGTTTGTAGAAGATGTGGTGACAGGAAAGAAAAAATGGCGGCAACGTAAGTTAGGTGCATTAGTCGAGGGTATGACGAGCGGAGACGGTATTGTGTTTGCTGAAGTCAGCCGAATTGCGCGCTCAACCTTACAGGTACTTGAGGTTCTCGAAGTGTGTATGGAAAAGAAGATCAATGTCTATATCGCCAAACAGAACTTACAGCTAGATGGTTCAATGCAATCTCGTATCACCGCGACAGTGCTAGGACTTGCGGCAGAAATCGAGCGTGAGTTTATCTCAATGCGGACGAAGGAAGCGCTTGCCGCAAGAAAGAAAAACGGCATGATTCTCGGAAGACCAAAGGGCCAAGCTGAGAAGCTGAAGCTTGATGTTAAACGTGAGCAAATCGAGAAGTACCTAAAGATGGGGTTGGGGATTCGACCTACGGCGAAATTGATCGATGAAGCGCCGAGTACGCTGCGTGATTATATGAAGCGGCGCGGATTAACCCTTAAATTAGCTTAAGGGTTAAGAGAGTTGTGAAAAGTGTTTGGCCGGAGACATGTGCTTACCAAGAACGGCTGCAATAATGATGTGTTCTTGTTTTCGGATGTAATAAATCACATGGTGCTTTAAAGGAAACCGGAAGTAGTTTTGGCCCAGCTCAGAAACCTCTATGCCGAGCAACTTGTTGTTCGCTAGTAATTCCATTGATTGCTTGAGTTCTGAAAAGTAAGTGGTCCATTGTGTTTGCCCCCATCGTTCTAATGTATAGCGACGAATCTCAATGAGATCAGATTGCGCTGCAGAAGAAAGCTTATAGTGCGTCATTAATCAAACTTACCTTGGTCCAGTGCATTCATGAAGTCGTTACCATCGACTAGGTTATCTGATAGAGCATCGGCTTCTGCTTGTTCGAAGCGTGATTTCACCACCATCAATTTCAGGGCTTCAAGTTGCTCATATTCTTCACAAGACATCATCACCGCAACCGGTGAGCCGTTTTTATTAATTTGTACAGGTTCACGCTGAACCTTCATCAGTAAGTCACCGAATTTGGTTTTAGCTGTGTTAGCAGTAAGTGATTGCATAACTTTCTCCTTTTCGTTCATTATAAACGAATCGAACGATTTAACCAATTTGCATGATTCTGAGATGGGGTGTAATCTGATGTAGTGTCCATAAAGGTGTAACTTTATGGACATTGCATGCTGCCCCTCTCAATACTGTCCAGTTAGTCTTTTAAATATAAAGTGAACATGTACACTAAAGTTAACCAATCTTAATGTTCACTTTAAGGCACTTCTCATGAAAATTGGCTATGCCCGTGTCAGTACCCAAGACCAAACGCTCGAGGTTCAACTTGAACAGCTTAAAGCCATCGGTTGTGAAAAAATTTACCAAGAACAGGCGAGTGGTAAATCCTCCGATAGAGAACAGCTTAACCTGTTGTTGGACTTTGCGAGGGAAGGGGACGTCATTCACGTGACTAAAGTCGACCGTATTGCGCGTAATACCATTGATGCATTGCAAATTGCCGATCAACTCGCAGCAAAGAAAGCCGGTTTGGTTTTTCATGATCTAGGAGACTTGGACATAAACAGTGATGTGGGCCGGGTTATCTATACCACCATTTCGGCGTTCGCAGAGATGGAAAGAAAACGTATCTTACAGCGCTGTAACGAGGGTCGGGAGCGCGCACGAGCTGAAGGGAGGCACCTCGGTCGATTTCCTGATAAGACGCTTCACCAACGCATTCAAGAGCTTGCAGAGCAGGGGATAAATAAGCATGCGATCAGCAAAGAGTTAGGGTGCAGTCGAACAACGGTGTATAAGGTGTTAGCGTAAACAGAGTGGAAATTTTTTGTTATAACAAACTTTATATAGAGATATCGTTATGACCGAACAAGAATTCCAAACAAGTATAAAAAAAATTCGTTATTTAATTGCAGCGGATCCATTTGGTGAAAATACGTTTGTTGCCGGGCAGCTTTATACAGAAGTAAAAAGCTTGTCAAAAGAGCTAGATGAACCGTGGCTATTTGATGTCGTATATGATGCAACAGATAACGATCCGTCTGGGTTACTATCTTACTTTGATGATAAGACCAGCTTTATCGCACACGCCGCTTTGATTTAGCAGAAAGAAGCCTTGCTCACCACTCCAGTCAAAACTTGCCACTTCTAAGCGGTGAACACGAAAAAACATGTCATGGGCTAAACACGTGACGCTGCGCGACACAGCCCATCACATAAACGTCATCACCACTCAGGCGGCTGCGCTTTGTCTTCCGTAGCAAGGCCGTTTTAAAGATCGATTACCAGCCCCACCCCCCAAGCTTGGGGCCTTTAGTTCAAATTGAACATAATGTGGAATAATACAAAATAGCACGTGCCGGTTCGCCAGCAAGCTGCCGGGCACTGAGCTACTTCAAGTATTATTGGACATTATGTGTAAATTTTCACAACCGCACTGAAATCGTGCTGTAAGGCGGCCAGACAAGCTGGCTATTTTTATCTGCCTTGCCCAAAAAGACGGGCAAAGCAGGGCAATTGGCTAACGCATCAAAACACAAACAACGTGTTTTCATGCGGTGACGTTCAGTGTGATACATAACTCTGTATTGGTGAAAGGCTCCTGTTGCCCGTGCCGGCCAATCCATAAAAGGCGCAAGCTGTTTTATGGTGTCCCACCACATCCCCCGCCCACCCAGAGCTGCGCCCCCGTTCTTTGGTTTAAATAGGTTTGATTAGACTGTGACGTCTTCGGCATTATGCCCATCATCACTTGCTTGTTATTGGCGCAGCGGCGGTCGTGTCGTGGTGGCTCTGCTCTTCACGTTCGTATTGCTTTTTTACTTACAAGCCGGTTTTTCTAAATGAATCGTTCGCTATGCTGAGAGGATGGTCTCCTGCCGGTGAGCAATTATCAGTCTCGTCATGTTTAACTGTCGAATATGTTGGTTAATGGCATTTTCGTTTTGGATGTCCAGATGACTGCTCGCTTCATCTAAACAGAGGACTTTCGGTGATTTATATAAGGCTCTTGCGAGAAAAATACGTTGTAACTGCCCGCCAGAAAAATGGTTACCCATGTCTCCGGCTAAAGAGTAAAACCCCATCGGTAAAGCGGCAATATCATCCAAAATTTGGGCTTGGCGGCAACATTTTTGAAGCCGTTCTTGGTTACATTGAGGATCGAACATGGTGATGTTTTCTAACAGTGTTCCTGAAAGCAACGTATCCTGTTGCATGACGCATCCGAATATTGAACGGTACTCATTGATAGAAAGACGGCTCATGTCTTTGTCATCGATATAAATTTTCCCTTTTGTTGGTTTCAGTAAACCGAGTATCAACTTTATCAACGTGGTTTTACCACACCCAGAGACACCCGTAATAGCAACACATTCACCCGATTGGATCTCAAAGGATATGTCTTTGAGTACCCAAGGAGAGTTTTCACAATAGCGAAAACTTATCCTATCCACTCTGATATGACCTTTGATGGGATCGGGGAGTGTATCGTGTTTAATTGAAAGCTCTTGGGGCTCAAGGGTGATATCTGATAAGCGCTCTAAGTGGAGGCTGAGTAACTTAAAAGCAAACATTTTGTCTATAAAACTAAGAATGTTCGTGGTGAATTGTCGTTTATAAGCAATGAAGGCTAACAGCATTCCCACTGTCAATTCACCTTCTATGACGGCGAGTGCGCCCAAATAGACTATCAGGACAGTTTCTAAGCCGAACAGGAGATCTTGTAAGGCCTCCTCAGTCATGGAGAGTTTTCCGATTTTAATATCTGTATTGATAACTTCCGCATACCGATTAAGCCAAGTGTTTTGTCTAATAACTTCATTATTAAAGAGTTTTACAACTTGTATTGCCCGAATTGTTTCCAAAAAGTTAGAGTCTTCTTTGGCTTCAGCAACGATAGACTCTTCAGTAATTCGTCGATTTGGGTAATAAAAGAACAGCTGGGAGATAAACGAAAAAAATACGACGCTTAGGGATAACATGGCGAGTAAAGGGCTATAGAAGTACATCACTACAAGAACAATGAATGCCATCAATCCATCAATCAGCGCCTCAATAGCACCGGTAGTCATTAACTCTCTAATCGCATTCATAGAGCCAAAACGGGAGACGATGTCACCAATATGGCGCTTTTCAAAATACGCCATGGGTAAGCGAATAAGATGGTGAAATAGGTTCGCTCCCATCTGAATGTTCATTGCGCTACTAAAACGAATGATCAGCCATGAACGAAATGTGCTCACGATGGTTTGAATTATGATGAGCATGGAAAAGCCTATCGCCATGACAAGAAGCAGTGCTTTATCATGACTAAGCAAAACGTGATCAACGACCCACTGAATATAGTAAGGAGAGATGAGAGTGGTAAATTGAATGACGAGAGAGACGCTTAAAAGAGCGGCCAGTGAACGTTTTAACCCCAAAACTTTCTCCCAAAGTTGAGATACCTTCATCACAATGCTCTGGTCTTGCGGTTTGAATTCACTGTTGGGAGTCAGCTCTAAGGCAATGCCTGTGTAGCTATCACTAAATTCAGTCCAAGAGAGTGTGCGCTTACCGAATGCGGGGTCATTGATGGTTAGTTTTTTCTTATTAACCTGAGTGAGAACGACAAAATGGTCTAAGTTCCAGTGAAGAAGGCAGGGAAGCGTCAAATGAGGCACTTCTTCTAGATCGCATTGTATGGCTCTGGAGGTGAGATTTAGTCTGCAGGCTAATTGCATGATTTGTTTTAAATTCATCCCCTTCGAACTGAGTGCTACGTGCTTTCTTATGGCGGCAATATTGACTTGGTAGCCATGGTAACAGGCAATCATGGCAAGTGAGGCGAGCCCACATTCGGCGACTTCTGACTGCATGATCAAGGGGACACGCTGTCCAAATGAGTATGAAAGCAGTTCGAGCGGGTTGAGTTTCTTACTGGCAGGCTTATTTTGAGGTGTCTTCATTATTCGAGTTGCCCCTTTGTGGCATAGATTGGTTCGAGTAGCCATTGCAAAAGGGTGCGTTTTTCCAAAATAATATCGGCTTCTGTTAACATCCCAACTTTGAAAGGAAAAGCTTTGCCATAAGCCATGATCGCTTGGCTATTGAGCTGGACTCTGACTCGGTACACTGCTTCATTTACCTCGATGGGTAGCGCTCTTTCGCCTGGCAAAATAAGGGATTTATCGATTTTGATTACTTTTCCTTTTGTGAAACCAAATTTTTGGTATGGGAAAGCATCAAAACGTAGATGGACCTCATCACCTACTTGTATGAAGCCCGCAGAGTGAGTTGGAAGTAATAGTTGAGCTTCTAAAGACGAGTTCGTAGGAAGGATACTCAGGAGAGGGCTATTGGGAGTGAGTTGATCGCCTGCTGTGGATTGAATGGCGGTAACAAACCCAGAGCTAGGGGCGACTTTGATGTACTCAAGTTGGTTTTTTTGTGTAACTAATTGGGATTTTAGCTCTGACAGTTGCCTATGGGTCGTTGTACTTTTGAGGTCTCTTTGTTGAGGGATAGTCAGCTTATCTAGCTCCAGTTTATTGATTTCTATATCTATATTCGTCATTTCTCGTTCAAGGGCATCTGAGTTTTCCAAGGCTTGCAAATATTCTTCTTCAATAAGCGATAGTTGGGTGGAAGAGATAAAGCCTTCTTGATGTAAGGTACGGTTTTTGAAGTAGAGTTCTTCTTTTAAATGGCGTCTTCTTTGGTTGGTGAGCCTTGTGTTTACAATGGCTTGCTTATTCTGCTTGAGCTTGAACAGTTGGTGTTGTATTCGTTTTTCATCTGCATCAAAAACGGTATGGGTGATTGCCATCTCTTTTTTGAGTGCCTTGATCTGTATCCGTATCTCTTTACTTAATGCCGATGAAAGCTCTGTACCATTAGCCAAATCTCGACGGTTAAGTATTTTAGCAAGCGCGTCACCTTGATTAATTTGAACATCTTCTGATACAAATAATTCGGCAAGAATGCCCGCTCGATCAGCGTACACTTTGATGACTCCGCTCTGAGGGAGTAAGTAACCACGAACCGTTTCTTTTCGAGCGTATTGAAATTGCGATAGGTATAGCATTGTGACTAGAAATGAGGACGAAATGAAAATGCTGATTGCGTACATAGAAGTGGGCTGAGTTAGAATAACCCTACCTGTTAATTTATTTTCTTTCGCTAAAAGTACTGCTTTCCTAAATATCATAATATGTACCTGATTAATACTATGAGCGCCCAGTCGATTTTATTTATAAAAGCATTTTATTATTTAATTTCATGATTTTGTCCTAACTTATATTTAATTCTCAAGTGTGTTCTTTAAAAATAATCTTCATGATAATAATTTTTGTTATTTAAATAATTAATATTATTAATTATTAGTTTTATTGTGATTGTTTTGTTTTACTTATTGGATTCTGTTCTAGGATTTTTCTTTCTTTGTATATTAAACAGTATCTAGTCAAATAGTGATGATAATAAGGGACTAACAATGAAGAGAGTGATATGTCAGCAAGTACCGTCTCTGACGGATTCAGAGCTTGAAATGGTCGTCGGTGGCAAAGGGTATGATGGTTGCAAATCGAAACCGAAAAAACTGCACGATGCAGCGACAGGAAAAGGTGATAAACCGAAAAACAAAGACTGGAGCGGAGGGTGTAATAGCAAAGGTTAACTTCGGTGATCTTAGACCACTCCAAGCACGGGCTTAGAGGAGCCTGTGTTTGCTTGTCAATTAATTCGTTTCGAATAGGTGAATTTATGCAGAGATGTACATTCTCGGTCATCTTGTTGATTTTTTTCTCGACTCCCGTTGATGCGCAGAGTGTAATGGCAGAAATCAACGCAACGAGTCGCCTTGGTCAAATTCTACAAGGCTCTTGGCATTGTCGCTATACCAACTTATTTATTGGTGATCAGGTATTAAATGAAAACTTTCAATTTAAATCTGACGGGGCAATGTCTTCGGTTGGGGAATTTACCTATTATTTACCGAAAGAAGAACAAAATGCCCAATTTAATTTTAAAGCGGCGGGTTCTTGGGAGTACGATAGCAAAAGAGTGCTTGTTAAGTACGAACCGTTTGAGGTTTCTGCAAGCAACGCGTTTAGCCAACCTTATTTAAATAAAATAGAAAAATTCTACGCAAAGAATGTAAAGAAGTCTTATAAAGGAACAAGACTATTGAGCCTTACATACTTTGAAGTTCAACCTGAGTCATTAGTTTTTCGTGAAAAATATGATACTTGGTCCTGCTCTCGATAACGTGTTACCTCGAAAGCAGCTTATAGGCTTAATTGAATCATCAGCGCTTCGAGATAAAACCGTGATTTTATCTCTATTATCGCAGCTTCTTGAGCACAATGGTGTGTTAAGCACTCAGTCCTTCGCGAAATACATTCAGTTGTTAGATGCTCTCTTAGATCAAGATGAAGAATCATTAGCACAAGCTTTCCATCTAAAGATGTTCTGGCAGCCAGCCTATCTGAGTGCAACCAAAGTCAAAGTAGACGGGGTTTTCTTTGTGTGGATAGGGAGCCTAGGCTATCGTCAATTGGAGTATTATGAGATTTGGCAACGAGTTTGCCGTGGAAACACAAAAATCTATTACGATAGCCGTTACTTATTGGCAGGGGAAATAAAGCCTACTCTTGGTCGATTGTTCGGCTGCTATTTCGATAGCCAACAATGGGTAGAGCGTCAAAATCATTGTCTACAACGGTTTCTCGAGAGTCACGAGTTAAACTTTGATGACTTTTTTATCCGTTATGTACGGCGGTATAACCCCAATTTGGCTTTTGGTTTAGAAGTGCAACTTGCTTCGATTAAAAAGCGCTATCAATATTTAAATCAACATACTCATCTGGTCGACATTGCAAAAATTGACGGCTTATTTGATATGAGCGCACGAAGCTTTGAGCGGTATTATCAATATGAGCTAATTCTAAGGCACAATTTGGCCGCCGCGAGTGATATTGTCAGGTTACTGATTTTGTATCATCAGGGAGGGATGTACGTCGACTTTGATACACTCCCTTGCTTCGAGCATTGTTTCAAACGTACCAATCAACACTACCCTGACCTAGTTAATCGAAATATGTCAGATCTAGTGAAATCTGAAATCATCTTGGATTTATTCAGGAGAAAAAAAGCCCTGAAATGGGGAAGAGGGCGCCAAAGTTCAGCGCTTTTAGATGAAGTGATGCGCACCTTTTTTTCTGATCAGCCACAGTTCTTAAAGAGTTTGTCGACTGATGTTGATGGATTGACTCCCGAGCAAATATTGATTGATTTTCCTTTGCCTGGCGTTCATCAGCATGGCTTATGTTTGTCCGCGGCGAAGAATGCGGGTGGTGAGTTTAATAACAATGTGCTTGTTGCCCATAAGCACTCGAAAACGGTAAGAATAGTCTTGCGTACTATGATGAAAAGATACGCTTTTTTAGAGCAGCATGACATTGTGTTTGGCACACGACTATCAGAAAGACACACAAACGATGAGTATTGGCTGCGGTTCAACGATTACCGAAGAGATCACTTAAAAACAGACAATAATGTCACGCTCTTTCTCTCAGGGCCTTCGATGATTTTGGAGACAACGTTGTCGCTCTGTTATGAGGTGCTTGATATTGGAATGTGCTCGCCAAGTGCGATAGCTTTGGCACTAAGCCACCCTCAACTGGGATTCTCGTATCACTACCAAACCCAGTTTACCGTTGAACATATGCGATCGAGTTGGTTGCGGAATCAAAACCTCTTTTCTGAGCAGTGACACTCGACCACCTAAGCCAAGTTGTCATGGTTTAAAACGGGTTACCCACTAGAGTGAATGAACCCATTTTCATTCAATAAGTAATATCTCAAGTTTCTTCCATTAATTACCAATAATTAAATACTTAATTCCTAAGGAGAAGCGTTAATTTTTAGCTTCCAAGCGGGGAAGGTGACGCTTTTTGAACCCGACGAAGTTAATGACGCCTCCGCTCCCCCGCTTGGGAACAATGAAATGACAGCTATTTCTGAGCCTAAGGGAGAAATGAGCGATGCAAGGACGGGTATTCAGGTTATGAGATTAAAATTATTGGGGGTAACTCTGCCTACGGGATTGGAAGTGGAGTCCGAAATAGCAGCAGCGCGCACGCAACTGTTGCGAGGGCATGTAATAGTGATTTTAGCCAGCGTAGAGATCGATCGGGAGATGGTACAGAGCACAAGCGCAGCGTTCTCGAAAGATAAGTGAAACGTTGGTTTTTTGGGGTAATTTACGATGCGGTTAATGCTTTCAGCAGTGGTAATAATCTATGTCGGCTATTTGTTTCCTAATGATGCCCTGCTTGAATATTACCTGTTTTTCACCCGAGGGTGGCCTCTTAATCCAACTTGGGATCGGGTGCTCCACTCGGCTATTGCCTACTATCTACTGCCCGCTATCGCGTTGTTCTTGCTTTTTGCTTGTGCTCGGCGAGATAAGCGTTGGAATCAATATTCCACCTCTTGGCCTCAACATATCTGTACGCGGGGGGAGAGTGTGTCGATATTGGTTGGGTTAATTTCACTAAACTCTGTAAGTAATTTTGTCCAATATATTGTTTTTGATTGGTTTTTACCGGGAACTTGGCAAGCACAAGTTTACAACTTTTCGCCTTTGTTTTTGGCTTATGATGGTGTGATTGACTGGTCGAGTGTGCTGAATAGTTTTGTGGATGGCGTGCTCATTTCTCCAGTCATAGAAGAACTCCTATTTCGTTGTTTACTCTTTGTTATTTTCCGGTCTGTCATGGGTTTTATCCCCGCTGCGCTGCTTTCTAGTTTAATGTTTGCATCAATACATGATTGGGCCTTGTACGCGTTTATATCGGGAGTATTTTTGTGTTGGGCCTATGAGCGATATCGCCGCATCGGAGTAGTGATTATGATTCATGCGTGTCATAACTTGTTTATCTTGCTTTATGATCTCGTTCATTACTCAATCAAACAGTTTCACTTTAACCCTTGGGAAGCGGTTGATATTAGGATTATTGCTTTGCAAATTGGGTATTTAGTGCTTTTTTCGCTCTATATTGATTGTCAGCGTAGAGGGTTTAAGGAGAATTAATGTTTGTACGAGGGTTAGTGGCTCTGCTCTTTTATTTAAATATTACATTGCTGATTTTTAGTTTGCTTTGGTTCTCTGTCCCGTTTTTTCGTCAATACTCACTGAGCGATTACTACTCCTATAGTGCGATTGTCGTCTTGATTTTGAGCGCTCTGGTTGCCCAAGGGAGCCGGAGAAGTCGCAAAGCGATTGATAATAAAAATAATCGCCGCACCGTTAGTTTCTTATTGATGTTGGGTTCGATATTACTGATTAAGAGCTTCGTATTAGCTTTGGTTTAATTACAAACAAAACACCTTCCGTTGTATCGGCTTTCTTATAAACCGATAGGTATCAGAACTCTCGAAGCTTTTCCTATCTCATTCAAGACCTTTTTTAATTATGTTAAATAATAAGTGTTTTTTTTTGGTTCCTATATCTTGGTTGAATCATCTAAAACTATGGTAAACACTATGCGTAAAATCATTGAAACCCAGTCTGCCCCAAAAGCCATTGGACCTTATTCTCAAGGAGTCAGTTCTAGTGGGTTAGTTTTCACTTCTGGCCAATTGCCGCTTAATACTAACACTGGCCTTCTGGTAAGAAGTGGCATCGCAAAACAAACATTGCAATGTTTAGAAAATATGCGTTCTATTTTATTACATGCGAACGTTGATGTGGCAGATGTATTAAAAACGACGGTTTATTTGGCTGATATAAAAAGCTTTTCAATTGTAAATGAAGTCTATAATGATTTTTTTGTGAAATACGGTGCGAATTACTTCCCAGCAAGAACCTGTGTGGAAGTATCGAGTCTTCCTTTAAATGCCATGATAGAGATTGAAGCCATCGCACAAAAGTAGTGCGTTGTGAACGGGGCAATTAAAAAACGGCGTCACTAGACGCCGTTTGGGTTACCATTCGTAGGACGCACCCACCCCGACCGCTGCGTGTGAGGTTGAATCTTCAAATGAAACCGAACTTCTCACAGCAAAGTGCTCATCTAAGCGAACACCAGAGCCAATCGCGACCGCATGAGCATCATGATATGCTCCAAGGCCGACTGATACATTCATTTTGCCTACGCCATAAGGCTGAAAAAGGTTTGAAGTCGCCATATTCATCGCTTCGACACTGTAAAGGTGTTGCGACATATTTTCCATACTCTTTCTGATCTCTTGAATATCATTGCTGTTGTTATTCATCGCAATGCGGTTATCTATGACGCCTTGTGTGTTTCGTTCGGTCTTCGCATCAATTGTTTTCGAGTAGTTGTTAGAGCGGATAAAATCCCTTTCTTCCTTTTTATTAAGCTGTCCAGTTTCTTTTTCTAATTTAGTAATTGACTGCTTTTGACTGTCAATCTGCTCTTTATTCGCTTGAGTCCAATTGTAATTATTTAAGCTCTGACCAAATAAACTGTCTATTTCATTGATGGTACCTGCGTAAGCTGCAGAAGTAATCACGAGTGATAATAAGCTTAAAGTAGCGGGAATTTTTCTCATAGTTTCTCACAAGTTTTTCTTATTTAAGTCCTTTAATTTCTTCCATTTTTTATAAGCGGGGGTGAACATTTTAAGTGCTGGTATCCAACTATTTAAATCGATAAGTGAAGCCAACATTCATGCTATCTTCATTGATATTCACTTGACTCGATTTCATACCAAATGAGTGGTTATAATTACTCACTATTTGAACACGTGAATTCACATTATAGCCAAGTGAGGCTCCGACCATTGGGCCGAAGTCAGACTCATCGTAAGTACCATCGTCGTATCTTGAGTAGGTAATCCCCACTTCCGGCGAGATAAAAAAGTTGGATTGTTGGATGGCGATAGGCTTTTCATACGAAAAAGAATAGTTTTGGTATTCAGCGCCCCCGCCAGACAAATCACTCGCTGTGCCCTTAATGTTGCCCCAACTATACTCACTGGTCGCTTGAAATTTTAAACCATCCATATCCACATTTTTATCGCCGACATGGACGATACCATGCTCATAATTGGCTCCACCTGTTACTTGAACCTCTTGTGCTTGCGATAACGCAGGGGCCAAAGCAAGGGTTGCTATGACGACTAATTTGATACTTTTCATGTTTGATTACTCCTCTATTTTTTCGCCATTTTATTTAAAACAGTGTTTTTTAAAAGGGTGCTTTGCGCAATGTGAGTTCTCAAATTTGAGTACAAAATGTGTACTAATCTTGCTTCGTACAAGTAAAAAACAGAAAAACAACGGCTTAGAATGCTTTCTTTTTAGCCTTCGAAGTGTGAGTTCAGCATTTTATGGGCTAAATGATTTTTGGTAGGCGGTATTCAGAGAAGTTAGTCCACCCAAAAAGCGTTACTGACATGGATTGCTCGGTGAAAATATGGAATGAAGTGGCTTTTGAGCTGGGTCTTAAAGTGACACTGTTGTGCCACTTCAGAATAAATAAGATCAGACTCCGTCAAAAGTAGGCAGTGCATCAAACATGATTAACACGTTAATAACGATGATGCCCACACCGTAGATAAACACTCCGAGTAAAACCAATTCTCCTCCTGGCACTTGGTAAGGCTTAGCTGTCTGCTGGGTTGCGTTCTCTTCAAGATGGGAAAACGTTGGTCTTTGTAGCCTCGATTTCCTCACTAATAATGTCGGTATAATGCACGTCCAAATTGCAGCGGCCGAGGCGGCATAACCAATTGCGGTCAGAAAACCGAAAGGAAAAAGTAAGGAGAAAATCAACGGTGGAATGAATGTAACCGCCCAAGTTTTGGTTCTTCCTTTCGAAGTAGCATCAAATTGAAAGAGATCAGCCAAAAAATCGAATACGCCTAAGCCAACCCCGATAAAGCTAGACAAAATAGCGGCAGCTGAAAAAGCGCTAATGACATTGGATAAGGTCTCTTCGGCTAATCCAGCTTTCAAGCTGATAAGCAAGGTATCAATATTGCCACCTTCAGCAATAATGGGGCCGAAGGCCACTCTTGGTAAGTTGCCATAAACACTCATTAACCAAACGGCGTAGGTAAAAAAAGCAATGAGTGTTCCGCCTAGAATGGCTTTTTGTGCGAGTCTCTCATCAAGGTAGTAGTCTCGCAATGTTGATACGCTGTGGTGATATCCAAAGGCGGTCAAAGCGATAGGAAAAAAGACCCACACGTATTGTGCATACTCAAATCTTAGGTGGGCAGTATCCAACAAAGTACCGAGATTTACATTAAACCAAAGGCCTACAGTACCAAAGCCAAAGCTAATGATCATAAACAGCATTAACACAATAGAAATGCGGTCGACAATTTTTGTTGAGTGCCAAACTAGCCCAGAAAAAAAAAGAACAAAAAGGATGGAGGCCAGTTGGGGGGCAATACCAAAATATTCATGAAGGATGAGCCCTGAGGAGGTGATATAGGCATACAATAAAATCCCTCCGACAAAGTAAATCATTAGGTTATTAAAGAAATCTACTTTTTTTCCTAACAAATCTTTCGTTATGGAAGAGAAAGATGAACGGTAAGGGTAATCTTTTAACACCTCGAGCAATAAACAGCCACTGGTTGTCATAATGAGCATGGTAAAGGCTAAAGCCATTAAGGCCCCGATGGTCCATATTCCTGCACCTGCGGCGGGGAGGCCCAGCATTCCAACACCGACACAAATACATGCGACGATACAAGCCCCGCCGATAAGTGAAGGTGGCTTAGTGCTTATATCCTTATCCATAACCTGTTTTGTACTATCCATAAGTGGTTACCTTTTTTTATTGGTTCAACATTGCTTTTATGCATGACTGTTACTCTTTTTCCGTCGTGTTTGTGTGGAAGAATTTCTAAAGTCAAAAAAAGCGCTAGAATCAAGAACTCTAGCGCTTAACTTTTGGAATAAAATAATAATTACATACTAAATTAGTTACATAGTTAGACTTGAACAGAATAACGTTCGTCATGGTTTTCATCTTACTAAAGGGGATTACTCCCAGGATTGAGAGAAATCCTGATCCTTAAAGGCGGCAGCAAGACCTGTGACCTGTTGTAATCGTAAAACTTCATCCTGATCCATCCCCAATTCATAACAAATTTTGTGATTTGTCCAACCCATCTCTCTGAGTTGAATGATCAGGTCTGCTGTTAACTCGACTTGGTGTGAGCCTCGCGCAAGGTTATGTCGTACAGACGCCGACATGCACTTTTCTTCAGGCAAGTTAAGAACCACTGCGGGAATGTACCCCTCAAAAGTTTGTAGCTCAGGATGGTTCAATAATAATTGATAACGATGAAAACCATCGATGACGACGTATTTTTTCGCCCGACTGTTCAAACGGTTAACTAAAATGGGCATGGTTAACCCATTTTTCTCCATCGACGTTTTTAGAAGGTTACTTTCGGGAGAGGCCATTTTATTTGGGTTGTATTGGTTGGCTTCTATTTCAGCCAGTGGGAGCATTTCGACATGACAAGCTGGCGGCAAATCAGGAATCAGCTCGATGAGTACTTTTGCGGCTTTATTGTAAGTGGCGACCTTATCAATCACTTTTTGTTCTGTGTGATTAATAGCCTTCAAAGGCTTAGCGGAACGATGCTTAGGCGCGAGACCCGGTTCAATTTCCATTCGCATTATTCTCTTCTCCATAGAGAGCGTGATACTGTTTTGCTAAGGACTTGTTGTACCCAAAAGAGAGCCCTCGGCACCAATAGTCATTTTTGATCAGCACTTTACAGATTCGCCTCCAACTAGGGACTTGTTTCCTCGCTTCCAATTTACTCTCTGCGTAATCAGGGATAGATGTCACTCCCTTTTGAGGGCCATTTTTTCGCCACCACTGTAAAAACTTGAAAATTCGCTCTCGATAATGCTGTTCAATATGCGGTGGCATGGTTTTCAAAAGGTATTTACTGTATTGCCGATAACTAAGCCCCAAAGGTAATTCAAAGCGATAATACCCAAGGATCCGTCCCTGGTTTTTGGAGTAGCGAGCTCCAAAGTTACCCCCTTCGACTCTGGCGACTAATTTTTGCCAGGTATGCGGTTCCAAAATTTGATAAAGCCAAAGGCTCTTTCTTTGTTCATCGCCAAAAGGTTGGCAAAGCCGTTGCTGTGACAGAGAAACACCGGCTTTATGCATCAAATCGTAGATGCGGTTGTAATCCCAATCAAAGCGACTGTTAGCGATCCAAATATCTTGCACTTTCCAATCGTACAAAGGGTAAGCCATGTAGACATTGCTCTGCATTTGAGTTGTCCAATATTTATCTTTAAATTTCTTCTTGGTGCGATTTTTTATGGTATTAAAACGATGTAAAGATTCATCAGCTCGTATGCCGATTAACACGGCGATTGGGGTACCTTTTTTTTGTTGGTACCAATGACCAAATTTGAATACAAAGTCTTCAAACTCCATTCCTTTTTGGAAAAAAGGGAATATGTCTGGGTCAGAAATCACACCTTTATGTTGTGGCCTTTCTCTTACCCATTGCGCTTCCTTGTCAGGGTCCCAGCATAGCCATTTAGGTTGAAATTGTGAGATTGAATTCCTTAAGCTCAGTGGCAAACAAACCCAATAGGGATTTATTTCCCCTCGAAGAACCATACGCTCTATGAAGGCATGGGTTTCATGATATTGGGCTTCAAAGTCAACGATGAGTACATCAACAGGCAATCGGCCACGTGTTCTTGATTCTTGCACCGCTAGGTTCAATAGAACTCCAGAATCTTTTCCTCCAGAGAATGAAACATAAAAGTGGCAAAAGTTATCGAGTAGATACAATATTCTCCGACGAGCTCCTTCAAGCACATTGTACTCTTGTTGAATTTTGTCTCGAGAGAAATGGCCTTTTCTTCGTTTGGCGAACATGGTCATGAAGGTCACTATGGCATTAATATTTAAATCTAAAGTAAGTAGAGCCCTCGGTTTTTATAAATTAATTATGAGTAATTAATCTGTTTTTTAGTCGAAAGCTTTATGACAATGAGCCACTCTCCCGAAGTAAAACCGGAAGAGCAGGTTAATTAGAAAGCAAAGTGAAGGTTGCCCCTTAAGCCAATCACCCAACTGTCATCTGCTTTTGAGTTAAACGGTAAAGAGTGGAGATATTGTACATTAGGGGTTAACGAGAGCGCGCCCCAATTCATGCGGTAATAAATCTCTGAGTTGTAAGTGTCATCTAAACTGGCATTAGGTTTAGCCCAGCCCAAAGCTACCCCTAGCATGCCTGACCCTACCCCACTGTAGCCCGTACCAAACACGACCGAGGATTTGTATAGTGCTTCAGGACCTTGTGCTACACCGGCTCTGAAAAATGGTATCCATGACCCCGTTTGGTATATCGACGACCAATTGGCTCCATAGTTTTCACTGGCTTGCTCTTTTGCCCCATCACTGTGCCACACCAGAAGGTGGGAGTTTTTCAAATAAAAGTCATCTTTTGATTCTACCCACCCTATTTCTAAGGACTTAAAGTATTGATTATCTTTGATGAATTGTTCAAAGCCATCGAAAGGTTTCGTTGAGTCAGATTTTGCATCGGAAAAGCTCGTATAAAAATAATAGTTTTCCGACATCATATGGCGAAGCACGCCGCCGAATGTCGATTCATCTGGGATAGGAATGGAACCGGAGCCGGTACTGAACTGGAGGTTAGAAAAACCATAGTAAGGGTTGCCCAACTGATAAGTGTCAACATAATCCGTCGTATCTAAAAAACCAACCATCATATCGGTAGACTGTTCGTTAAAGGTTTGTGCCCAATATAAGTTGGTTAATCTTAAGCCTATATCACTGAAAGCGGGTTGGATTAAACCAAACCC